>Ga0265298_10002693_pt1 | contig 24307 bp, 17 predicted proteins | sample AusTroGonzalo_MG_3_FD_193486 | JGI IMG/M metagenome (GOLD analysis project Ga0265298, IMG submission 193486) | Bovine rumen microbial communities from tropical cattle in Woodstock, Queensland, Australia - Gonzalo_01 | ecosystem: Host-associated > Mammals > Digestive system > Stomach > Rumen ...
GCAGCTCGGCACCCTTCACCTCCATCGACTGCGGGTCTTTAGTCACCTTATCCAGGATGAGGTCTATCTTCTCCAACTCCAAGTCCACGATATCGTCCATGATACGCTGGGCAGCCTGCACATGCTTCTTGAAGGTCTCGAAATCGAAATAAGCCTCCTTCGTAAAGGGATTGACGACGTACGAGTAGAGGTTGATGCTCAGCAGTCGGCACGAATCATAGGGACATAGGGGAATCTCGCCACAGGGATTCGTAGATACCGTGCGGAATCCGAGGTCGGCATAGCAGTCGGGGATGCTCTCGCGCAGGATGGTATCCCAGAACAGCACACCAGGCTCAGCACTCTTCCATGCATTATGCACAATCTTCTCCCACAGTTCCTTGGCAGAGATTTCCTTCTCAAACTCCAGACCGTCATAACCATCCCCCTTTGAGCCGTCGATGGGGAAACGCTGTACATAGGGCTTATTGCCGATGACAGCCTCCATGAACTCATCGTCGATCTTCACGGAGACATTGGCACCAGTCACCTTGCCCTCAGTCATCTTCGCATCGATAAAAGCCTCAGCATCAGGGTGCTTGATACTCACCGAGAGCATCAGGGCCCCACGGCGTCCGTCCTGTGCCACCTCGCGTGTACTATTACTATAACGCTCCATGAAAGGCACCAGACCTGTAGAGGTCAGCGCCGAATTGTTCACGGGTGAACCCTTCGGGCGGATGTGGCTCAGGTCGTGACCTACTCCACCGCGACGCTTCATGAGCTGCACCTGCTCCTCGTCGATGCGCATCACGGCACCATACGAGTCGGCATTGCCGTCGAGACCGATGACAAAGCAGTTGGAGAGCGAGGCGATCTGGTAGTTGTTGCCGATACCCGTCATCGGGCTGCCTGCAGGCACAATATACTTGAAATGGTCGAGCAGATGGAAGATATCCTCTGCCGACATGGGGTTGTCGTACTTTTGCTCGATGCGCGCAATCTCGTTGGCAATGCGCCAGTGCATGTCCTCGGGCGTCTTCTCATAGATGTTGCCGAAACTGTCTTTCATCGCGTACTTGTTCACCCATACGCGGGCGGCCAGCTCGTCACCGCCGAAATAATTCAGTGAGGCCTGATATGCCTCTTCATACGTGTAGGTCTGCATAGTGTATCTATATTTTACGGGTGCAAAGTTAATCATAAGTTTTCTATTTCGGAAAACTTTTCAAAGAAATCTCTCAAAAAAGTTTTCCGTTTTGGAAAACTTTCACTACCTTTGCACCAAAATCGTATATCAAAATGAAAAATCTGCTAACAAGAACAACCATCCGGAAATATTCCGACCGTGAAGTCAGCGAAGAGCTGCTCACCCGCCTCCTTAATGAGGCCGCCCGTACACAGACCATGGGCAACCTCCAGTTGTACAGTGTTGTCGTCACCCGCTCCGAGGAGATGAAAGCGAAACTGGCACCTGCACATTTTAATCAGCCGATGGTCAAGGAGGCCCCCGTCGTGCTAACCATCTGTGCTGATTTCAACCGCACCAGTTTCTGGGCCAAATGCCGCAACGCGGAACCTGGCTACGACAATTTCCTCTCGTTCATCAATGCAGCCACCGATGCCCTGCTCTACACACAGACGCTCTGCAACCTCTTCGACGAGGAAGGGCTCGGCTACTGTTACCTCGGCACTACGGTGTATATGCCACAGATGATCATCGACACCCTGCAATTGCCGCCATTAGTGATGCCCGTGGCCACGCTGACCGTAGGCTGGCCCGCAGAAGAGCCTGCACTCTCCGACCGTCTGCCTGTGGCCGCATTCACGCATAGTGAAACCTACCACGACTATACGCCCGCCGACATCGACACCTATTACAAATATAAGGAGCAGCTGCCGGAAAACAAACAGTTCTGCGAGATCAACCAGAAAGAGACCCTCGCCCAGATCTTCACCGACATCCGCTACACGAAGAAAGACAACGAGGCCATGTCCACCGGACTCCTCGCCGCACTAAAGAATCAGGGGTTCCTTGCTTGAGAAACCCCTAATCAGTAGATTCACATTCAATACCCATCGCGTTGAAGCTATCATCGTTTTTTCTTACAATATTGAAAACGGTTCCGCAAGGACCCGTGTCACCCCAATCAGCTCCCGAAATCCGTTGAGTCGACTCAACTTTTTGAGGGTATTTTTTCATTTAAGATTGAGCCCATCAAAACAGGCGTAAAAATATTTGACCTTATGAAGGATGTCAGTCTTCAATCACGATGGGCTTGTACTTCGGCACGAGCGTCTTCATGATGGTCCAGCCGATCAGGTAGGCCACAGCGCAGATGCAGAACACCACCATATAGGCAGCGGGCTTACCCTCGAAACCGAAGAACTGGAAGGCACTGCCCTGACCTGCAGCCCAGGTGAAGAACTCACCCGAACCCATGTTGATAGCCATCGAACCGAAACCACCCGTCATCGTACCCAGACCGACAATCGTACCGATGGTCGACTTCGGGAACATGTCGCCGATGGTCGAGAAGAGGTTGGCAGACCATGCCTGATGACCGGCACCCAGCAGACCAATCAGGATGGCAGGCCACCAGGCGCTATAGGCACCCAGAGGCTGTGCAAACAGTCCGAGGACGGGGAAACAGGCAAAGATGAACATGGCACGCATACGACCCAGATAGGGGTTCATGCCCTGCTTCTCCACGAAATAGGTAGGCAGATAGCCGCCCCCAATGGACACAATGGTGACAATCGCATAGAGCGTGAAGATGAGCAGAATACCCATCGTAGAGTCGGAGGTATAGCCATACTGGTCGCTGAAGTAGGCTGGCGCCCAGAACAGGAAGAACCACCATACGCCATCAGTCATGAACTTACCCACGAGGAAGGCCCATGTCTGCTTATATTCGAAACACTTGAGGAACGGGATGGTCTTCTCTTCCTTGACAGCATCACGGTTCTGAGCCTCGGCAATATCATTGTCCTGTTCGATATAGTTCAGCTCAGCCTGATTCACGCGGCTGTTCTTAGCGGGTTTGTCGTAGAGCCATGCCCAGAGACCCATCCAGATGAAACCAAGGGCACCGATGATGATGAACGCCATCTCCCAACCCCAGGCACGTGCCAGCAGGGGAATGGTGGCAGGTGCTGCCAACGCACCCACCGAGGCACCGCTGTTAAAGATAGAGGTAGAGAAGGCACGGTCCTTCTTGGGGAAATATTCTGCTGTCGCCTTAATGGCAGCAGGGAAGTTACCAGCCTCACCGACAGCCAATATCAGACGGCAGGCCAAGAAGAGCCATACAGAGATGGTGGTCAGTGCGGTAATGCTGCCACCAGCCAGACCTACAGCCGTCCATCCACAGGCAGCATGCAGACAGGCACCCACCGACCATACGAAGATGGCGATGAGGTAGCCTTTCTTAGTGCCCAACAAGTCGATGAACTTACCTGAGAACAAGTTGGCTATGGCATAGAACAGCGAGAACATACCAGTGATGAAGCCGTAGTTGGCATCAGTCCAGTGGAAATCAGGGGCGATGAAGTCTTTCCACGTCAGTGAGAGGACCTGACGGTCCATATAGTTAATGGTGGTTGCCAGGAAAAGCAACCCGCAGATCACCCAACGGAAGTTGGACATCTTAGTCGTTTGAACAGGAGCCATGATTATTTTAAATTTCGTTATGACGGTTTTTTGATTTGGCGACTATTTGAGATCAATGACGGGAATTTCGTCCTTGTCGTTATAGTTCAGGTTCTCGCCAGCCATACCCCAGATGAAGGTATAGAAATAGGTGGCAGAAGCACAGTGGATGCTCCACTCAGGCGACATGATGGCCTGCTCGTTGTGCAGCCATACTACGCGGCTCTCCTGGGGCTGGCCCATGATGTGACTGACGGTCTGCTTCTCGGGCAGATTGAAGTAGTAGTAGGCCTCGATGCGGCGACCGTGCGTGTGGGGAGGCATCGTGTTCCATACAGAACCCTCCTGCAACTGGGTGAGTCCCATCTGCAACTGACAGGGGCCTTCCTCCAGCACTGTGTTGACGATGAGCTGATTGATGGTGCGCAGGTTGCTCTCTGCCTTTGAGCCCAGAGGCTTCTCCTTCGTACCCACGATTTTCGCCTTCAGACTCTGCGTCTTGCCGTTCTTACGACCGTCGAGGGTGATCCACTGTGTCTTGTAGTGATGATGGGCCGTCGCAGAGTTGAGGTAGAACTTGGCAGGCTTCGAGGCGTCCTTCGAGCGGAAGATCACCTCCTTGTTCGAGTCGATGTCCTGTCCGTTCTTGTCCTTGCCCAACCAGCCTCGTCCGATGTAGAGTGCCTCGCTGTAGCCGAGGGGATATTCCACGCCATCCACAATGACCACACCATCGCCACCCGTATTGATGACGCCCAGCTCTCGGTTGCGCATGAAATAGTCGGCACGCAACTGTGGATGCGTCTCCAGTTTCAAGTCCTTGGTCACAGGCATGGCACCACCGTAGATGAACCGGTCGTACATAGAATAGGTGAGATTGATCTCGTCGGCCACCATCACCTTCTCCATCACAAAGCGTTCACGAAGGGTCTTCGTGTCGTAGTGCTTCACGTCCTCTGGATGGCACGCCGTCTGGAAATTCACGTTCTGCTGGCCGAAGCCCATCGTCAAATTACCCATAAGCATTAAAGTCAAAATCGATTTTTTCATAATTGTTGTTATTATTTTTCTATTAGTTATTTTTCTCATCTGCAACAATACGGCGACGGTTCCATGCAACCATTGCGATGGTGATAAGGGTGAGCATACCCATGCCTACCCACTGGAGGTTGTTCACGCATTTGTATATTACCCAGCCGAAGAGGCTCGAGGCGAAGTCAAGGGCACCGGCTTCAAAGCCCTCAGGAATCTTAGCGGCATTATCGCCCGTCTGAGCATACACTGTGTGAGCAGCCTGTGTAAAGGCTGGTGCCATATCGGTCACAAACCAGAGACCTATGGCGAGGGCTATCAAACCGATGATAAACGTCTTCACCACATTACCTTTCGTATAAGGCAGCACCATGACAAACACGTAGAACATACCCGCCAGAGAGGCCAACGGCAAGAACTCGTTGCCTGGCAGAATTACTGCAAGACCCAGCGTCACGGGGATAAGGAGTAGCGATACCACCAGTGTCGTCGGATGACCAATCACCAGTGCAGGAGACATGCCTATATAGACTTTCTTACCATTAAACTTCTTCTTTACCACCTCCTGCGTCTTTTCCGAGATAGGCATCAGACCATCGATAAACAGGCGGGTAATACGGGGGATGAGCTCCATCACGGCACCCATCGTCACGCCAAGGAACAAGATTTTCTTAATGTCAAGCTGGGCGAGCGCACCAATCAGCGCACCCACGATGACACCCAACACCAGCGGCTCTCCCAGCACACCGAACTTCTTCTTCAGTCCCTCGGCATCGATATCGAGCTTCGAGAAACCAGGAATCTTGTCGAGCAACCAGTTGATGCCGATAGCAAAGGCCGTAAAACTCTGACAGAAGGGCTGTGGGATGGATATGCCATCCATATTCTCATAATAACCCTGAAACTTTGAGGCCGTGAGATCAGCCATCACCAGTGTGTTGATATAGCAGACAATAGCAGCAAAATACCCCCACGCGAGACTCTGGTCCATCACGAAATAAGCCACAGCACCAATAAAGGCGAAGTGCCAGTAATTCCACAGGTCGATATTTACCGTCCGAGTAGTCTTCGTGATGAGCATCAGGAAGTTCACGCCCAGACAAATAGGAATGATTAAGGCACCTACGGCCGTATTGTAAGCCACAGCGGCGGCAGCAGGCCAACCCATGTCAAACACACCGAGCTGCAAATCGTAAAGTTTCGAAATCTCACTCAGCGGATCGCCGAAATTGTTTGTCAGAAGGGCCGTCACAATGCCCAGGCCTACGAAACCGACACCCACATAAAGTCCTGACTTCAGGGACTTTCCGAACTTCAGTCCGATGCAGAGGCCAATGATGGTAAAGAGAATCGGCATCATCACCGATGCACCCAGACTGATAATGTAACTGAATACTTGTTCCATTTTAATTTATTTAAAGATGGTGCAAAATTACAAAAAAAATAGCGAAATGCAACACATTTCGCTATTTTTCTTACTCAAACGTTAACGTAAAAAAAATGAGGCGGAGAGAACAGGATTCGAACCTGCGAACCAGTTTTGCCGGTTACACGCTTTCCAGGCGTGCCTCTTCAACCACTCGAGCACCTCTCCCTTTTTATTTGCGGCTGCAAAGGTAGTGTTTTTAATTAAGAATTAAGAATTAAGAATTAAGAATTAAGAAGAATTAAGAATTAAAGAAAACTCTTTCGACGTTCTCGTTAGTGCGACGGGCGAGCTCTTCAGGGGTGATGCCATAGGCTTCTGCCATACGATGAAGCACCTCAGCGACAAAGGCAGGCTCATTGCGCTGACCACGATGGGGCACGGGTGCCATGTAAGGGGCATCCGTCTCAAGCACGATACGGTCGAGGGGCACGACAGCAGGCAGCACCTCAGGCAGGTGTGACTTCTTGAATGTAAGCACACCACCCACCCCTAGCACGAATCGCTCAAACTGCAACAGTTCACAGGCTTCTATTTCATTACCGGTAAAGCAGTGGAACACACCGCCAGGCAGGTTATCCTTGTATTTCTTGAGGATGCTGACCAATTCGTTCTGGGCCTTGCGACAATGAATCATCAGAGGCAAATGCATCCCAACACTCCAGCGCACCTGCTCCTCGAAAGCCTCCAGCTGTTCCTGTTCGAACTCACGGCTCCAATAGAAATCGAGGCCCACTTCGCCAATAGCGATTGGACTCACTGGGGACGGTTCTGAGTGAGTCGTTTTTTGCAACGACTCACTCAGAACCGTCCCCAGTGAGTCCAGCTGCTGACGCCAGTCGGCACGGACCTCCTCGGGATGGAGGCCAAGCATCGGGTAGCAGTAGCCATAATAACGGCGACAGGTGTCGAGCACCGTCTGGCACGACTTCAAGTCGATGGCAGGAATGAACACCTTCCCCACCCCAGCCTCACGGGCACGAGCCACCACTTCATCGCGGTCGGCAGCAAATTCCTCACCATCAAGATGGCAGTGGGTATCAACAAACGTATAGTCCATCATCATCAGACCTGGCGTTCCATCATCTCAGCCACATAGCGACGGAGCTGTGTCTTGCGCTCTTCGGGCACGTTCAGCTGACTGAGGTAACGGAGGCCCTGTTCATAGTAGAAGTTGATCTTCTCCTCACACAACTGTCGAATACCAATCTCATCATAGATAGCGGTGACGGCAGCCACCTTCTCATCCCTGTCGAAGGTCTCGGCCTTCACCCAATGCTCCAACTCAGCATGCTGGACATCGTTGGCGCGATTATAGGCATTGATGAGCATGTAGGTCTTCTTATTGCAGGTGATGTCACCGCCAATCTTCTTGCCAAAGACCTCCGGGTTGCCGTACACGTCGAGCAGGTCATCCTGCAACTGGAAGGCGAGTCCAATCTTCTCGCCGAGAGAATAGAGGGCGTTGATGTCCGACTGTGAGGCGCCAGCCAACAGGCCTCCCATCTTCAGGGCACAGGCGATGAGTACGCTGGTCTTCAGACGGATCATCTCGATATACTCGTCCTCAGTGACATCGTCGCGCTCTTCAAACTCCATATCGAGCTGCTGCCCCTCACCAATCTCGAGAGTGGTGATAATAAACAGGTCCATCACCTGCTTCACTACCTGCACATCACAGTCGAGCATGCGCTGGAAGGCCTGCAGCAACATGGTGTCGCCCGAAAGGATGGCCTGGTTGTCGTTCCAACGCTTATGGACAGTCTGATGGCCTCGTCGCAGGTCGGCACGGTCCATCAGGTCGTCGTGGAGCAACGTGAAGTTATGGTATGTTTCCAGTCCGATGGCCTGAGGGATGATGCGCCATGGGTCTTCTTTGTAGAGGTTGTAGCCAAGCAATGTCAGCACGGGGCGAATGCGCTTGCCTCCGAGGGCGAGCACGTACTTGATGGGGTCATACAGGCTCAGGGGCCGACGGTCGTAGACGAGGTTGTCAAGAGCCTCATTGACTTGTTTCAACAGTTCTTCAGACGAATAGATCATATTATTATGTTTATTGTTTACAACTTAAAGACGATGGGTATACAGACCTTGGTGCGACAGGGCTTGGCATCCATGACACCAGCCTGCCACTTGGGCATCATACGTAGCACGCGCAGGGCCTCACGGTCGCACAGAGGGTCAAGCCGCTCCACCAGTTCAAGGTCACTGATAGTACCATCCTTATTGACGATAAACTGAGCGACCACCCTCCCCTGCACCTTGCGCTGCTGGGCTGTGGGCGGATACTTCAGATTCTTGGTGAGCCACTTCATGAATTCGACGGCACCGCCAGGGAACTGCGGCAGGTCCTCGACGAGACGGAAGTCGATAGGCGCATCGTACATGTCGACGGCCTCCGGTTTCTGTTCTTCCTCGGCCTTCTCGTCAGTCTTCTGCTCAACGGGGATTTCCTGTGGTTCAGGCGGCAACTCAACTTCGTCCTCCACAAGGTTCAACTCTTCAGAGCGCTGTTCCTCAGGTACAGGTGTCTCCGGTATCATCATCGGTACTTCATCGTCCTCACGATGCAGCGGCGAGAGCTCCAGCTCAGCCTCCAGGTCCTCCTCATCGATATTGAAGAAGGACCAGCCGCTGTCATTGCCGTTCCATTCAAGGGCCACCAACAGCATGGCCAACACCAGGATCAGTCCCATCAGGAAGTTGGTGGTATGCTGGCTCTGCAGCTCCGATTCACGGTTCAGATGCGCTTTTTCTTCTTCACTGAGCAGTCTCTTCATACTAAAATCGGTTTTCTTCCGTTTATTAACCGATAGGAGTGCAAAATTATAAAATAATTGTGAATTGCGCTCGACAAATTATGAATAAATTAGTATCTTTGCGCCGAATTTAGAGATATTTAAGAAGTGAACAGTCAAAAGTGAGAGTCAGACGACCACTATATATTAATAAGGAACACGCGAAGCAGGGACGCCTTCTGCGCCTTGCATCATTGCTCTTTGTGCTCTACGCCTCACTCGTCACATCTATGGCACAGGAGAGCCAGACGGCCTACAATTTCCTGCGCCTGCCCGTCAGTGCCCATGTGGCGGCCCTCGGTGGCGACAACATCACCATCGTCGAGGACGATGCTACCCTTATCTTCCACAACCCAGCCCTCATCAACGAGGTGAGCGACCGCACCGTCAACCTGAACTTCATGACCTATATGGAAGGTGCGAAGACGGCCAGTGCCTCGTTCATTAAAGGTGCCGGCGACCGTGGCTCGTGGGGTGTGGCAGCCCAGTACATGGACTACGGCACGATGAAGGAGATGACGGCCGACAACATCCAGCAGGGCGAGTTTTCGGCACGTGACATCGCCTTGGGAGGCTCTTATGCCTACGCTTTGAGCAACATCTTCTCTGGCGGCATCACGGCGCGCGTCGTCTCGTCGCACATCGGTTCCTACAACTCGCTCGCCGTCGGCATCGACCTTGGCCTCAACGCCTATTTCGAGGACCAGGATCTCTCGCTGTCAGCTGTCGCCAAGAACCTCGGCGGACAGGTGAAGGCCTACGATGACGAGTTTGAGCGCATGCCCTTCGACTTGCAGGTGGGCATCACCAAACGACTGCTCAACTCACCATTGCGCTTCTCCGCTACCCTCTCAAGGCTGACGGACTGGAGCCAGGGGTTCGGCCACCATCTCTGCCTCGGCGCCGACCTTGTCCTCTCGCCCCAAATCTACGTGGCGGCAGGCTATAATTTCCGTCGTGCCAGTGAGATGAAGATCAGCGAGAGCGACGGCAGCAGTGCCCACGGCGCAGGTCTCTCGCTGGGTGCTGGTCTCCAACTGGAGCGTTTCAAATTACATGTGGCCTACGGCAAGTACCACGTCAGTGCCTCATCCATCCTGATCAATTTATCATTCAATATATGAAGAAGATTACCATTGCCATCGACGGCCACAGCTCGTGCGGAAAGAGCACGATGGCTAAGGACCTTGCCCGCGAGGTCGGCTACATCTATGTAGACACGGGCGCCATGTACCGCAGTGTCACCCTCTACGCCCTGCGCAAGAACCTATTCAATGCTGACGGCAGCGTGAAGACCGAAGAGTTGGAGGCAGCAATGCCAGACATACACATCTCCTTCCTGCTGAATGCCGATACAGGACGTCCTGACACCTATCTCAACGGTGAGTGTGTTGAGAAGGAGATCCGCTCATTAGAGGTGAGCAACCATGTCAGTCCCATTGCCGCCATCGGCTTTGTGCGCCGCGCCCTCGTCGCCCAGCAACAGCAGATGGGCAAGGACAAGGGTGTCGTGATGGACGGTCGTGACATCGGTACCGTCGTCTTCCCCGATGCCGAGCTGAAGGTATTCGTCACCGCCTCGGCCCGCGTCCGTGCCCAGCGCCGCTACGACGAACTACAGGCCAAGGGCATGCCTGCCGATTTCGACGATATCCTGAAGAACGTCGAGGAGCGAGACTACATTGACTCCCACCGCGAAGAGTCCCCCCTCCGCCAAGCAGATGACGCCATCCTGCTCGACAACTCCGAGATGACTATTCCCGAGCAGAAGCAATGGCTGCTCGACCGTTTCCACGAAATCGCAGGATAATGGGAAAAGAAGAGAAATACCGTCTGCTGACTGAGCAGATACGCAACCTGATAGAAGGTGAGACAGATGAGGTGGCAGTGATGGCCAATGTGGCGGCAGCCATCCATGAGACGATGGGATTCTTCTGGACAGGCTTCTATCGGGTCATCGGTGACGAACTGGTGCTAGGACCGTTCCAAGGACCAGTCGCCTGTATGCACATTCCCTACGGACGTGGCGTGTGCGGTGCTGCCTGGCAGCGCAAGGAGACCATTGTTGTGTCAGATGTGGAGCAGTTCCCTGGCCATATCGCCTGCAGCAGCCTCTCACAGTCGGAGATTGTGGTCCCCCTGTTCTCAAAAGAGGGCGAGGTCACGGCCGTGCTCGACATCGACAGTAAGGAACTGGCCACGTTTGACGATACAGACCGCCACCATCTGGAGGGCATCTGCAACATGATTTAATCCTGTCGTTCGGGAAAACTATTACAGCTAAATCTTCAGGATGGTGTCGCGGCATTGCTCCATTAGCCACTTGGGGGTACTGGTGGCACCGCAGATGCCTACAGACTGGATTCCATCAAGCCACTGGGGAAGAATCTCCTCAGGGGCTTCAATTTGGTAGCTATTGGGATTGACGCGCAGGCACTCGTTGAAAAGCACCTTGCCATTGGAACTCTTATGTCCGCAAACGAAAAGAATCAAATCGTGGCGGGCGGCAAACTGTGAGATATTTGGCATGCGGTTGGCGACACTTCGGCAGATAGTGTCAAAGCTCTTGAAGGTGGCATCAGGAGCTATATGGCTCTGGATGTACTCAATGATACGGTGGAACTCGTCGAGCGACTTTGTGGTCTGGGAATAGAGGAAGATATCACGGGTGAAGTCGAGGCGCTTCACCTCGTCGAAACTCTCAATGACGATGGCGGAGCTCTTTGTCTGTCCGACCAGGCCCAGCACTTCGGCATGACCCTTCTTGCCGAAGATTACGATCTGCCCCTCCCCTGCCTCAAACTGTTGTTTGATACGACGCTGGAGCTGGAGCACCACAGGACAAGTGGCATCGATGATCTCGATATGGTTGCGCCGGGCGAGTTCATAGGTTTCCGGGGGCTCTCCATGGGCACGGAGGAGCACCTTCACATCATGGAGACGGGCCAGGTCATCGTGATTGATGGTGACCAGGCCCATCATCTGCAAACGTTCGCACTCCATGCCGTTGTGCACGATATCACCCAGACAGTAGAGGGTAGTGCCCTGTGCCAGTTCTTCTTCAGCCTTCTTGATGGCGGTTGTCACGCCGAAACAGAAGCCGCTGCCGTTGTCGATCTCAATAACCATTCACCAATAACCGTTAGCCATTATTTTCTCAACAATTCGAAATAGAGGTCGAGCAAGTCCTGGGCAGCCACAAAGGAGGTTTTCTGGCCTGCCAGCACAGTACGCTCTGCCTCACCGAGCTTCTGGTCAATCAAAGGATTGTTGTAGAAGTTAAGCCGCAGGTGCTCGTTGATGCTCTCGTACATCCAATATTTCGACTGTTCGTTGCGGCGATAGTCGAAATAGCCGTTCTGCTTCACAAAGTCGATGTATTGGTAAATCATATCCCATATCTCCTTGATGCCCTTGCCATAGAATCCGCTGTAGCAGAGGACCTTCGGTGTCCAGCCACTCTCGGGCATGGGGAAGAAATGGAGGGCATTGCGGAAATTGGTAGCAGCCATCTGACAACGGTCTACATTGTCGCCGTCGCACTTGTTGATGACGATACCGTCGGAGATTTCCATGATGCCGCGCTTGATGCCCTGCAACTCATCGCCCGTACCTGCTAACTGGATGAGCAGGAAGAAGTCAACCATCGAATGGCAGGCTGTCTCACTCTGCCCAACTCCGACAGTCTCGACAAAGATCTTGTCAAAACCGGCAGCCTCGCAGAGGATAATGGTCTCACGCGTCTTGCGGGCCACACCACCCAGAGAACCAGCTGAGGGGCTAGGACGTATAAAGGAGTCGGGATGCTGCGCCAACTTCTCCATGCGCGTCTTATCGCCAAGGATACTGCCCTTGGTGCGCTCACTGGAAGGGTCGATGGCCAGCACAGCCAGTTTGCCTCCCTTCTCCTTCAGGACGTGGATGCCAAACTCGTCGATACTCGTCGACTTGCCTGCTCCAGGCACGCCGCTGATGCCTACACGCACACTGTTGCCACTATAGGGAAGACACTTGTTGATGACCTCCTGGGCACGTGCCTGATGGTCGGGATTGACACTCTCGATGAGCGTGACGGCCTGCGAGAGGATGGTGACATCGCCCTTGACAATACCCTCCACCATCTCTGCGGGGGAAAGCTCACGGCGACGGAAACGACCTCGCTGCAAATAGGGATTGACGATGGACTGCTGCTCAACGCCGCTGTTCACCTGCAAACCTGCATATTCTGAACTGTTCTCTGGATGTTCCATGTTAGTAATGCATAATTAATAATGCATAATGCATAATGATTAATAATTATTTGGGAGGATTGATGTTGATAACTACTTTCGACTTGTCGGGATCGTTGGTGATCATCAGGATACGGGGCTTGGTACGCACTTTATGAAGATCGGCAGCATAGCCGGTAATCTTCAGGGTCGTCGTCTGCTCGGGCTCCAGCGTGGTAGAACCCAATGTCACCTTCAGACCACGGGTAAACATCTGCATCGACGAGATCTTCAGGGCGGTCTTACCCGTATTATAGAGGACAATCTCTGCCGTCTTCTTCGACTTGCCACCAAAATCGGTGAAATCAACGTCGGTAGCTGACATCTGTAGCTGCGGGGCCAGCACCTTGCTGACGACATCGTAGTCCTTCAGGTCGGGCAACAGTACGGCAGAGACCCCTATCTCATTGTCGACGCTCACCTTCTCACCCAACTGCTTGGCGATATAGACAGAGGTCTGGTTAAGGCCGAAATCGCGTAGTTTCTCTGAGTTAAGAGTTACTTTGATGATACCAGCCTTGCCCGGGGCCAGCGTTTCTGGTGTCACCTCCGCAGTCAGATAAGGCGGCAGATGCATCACGTTGGGAGACATTGTCTGCATGCTATTGTTCAGGATATGGATCTCCTGTACAGGATGGTCGCCCTTGTTCACATCGTCATACTCCAACTCATTCTTGTCGAGCAGCAGTTCACCGAAGGAGATTGGATAGATGCCCGTGTAGTCCAACACCTCAGCGAGCACAACACCTTTCATCGTCAGGTAGATGGGCTCCTTCGAGCCGTTGCTCTTGATGGCTGCCATCTTATGGAAATGTCCTAACTGACGGGCATCATAGGTCATTGCTATGGTGAACCTATCGCCGACGCCCACTTCCTTGGGGTATTCCACAGCCGTACAGCCACAGTCGGGCTTTACGCTCTCGATGACGAGTCGGCGCAAGCCTCTGTTACGAAGTTCGAAAGTGGCAGTAATGGGTTGTTGGAAGCCTGTACGTCCGACATCAATAGTCGGATTACTGATAGTAAGGCGCTGCGCTGCTGCCGGCAGCAGTGTCAACGCCATGAGTGGTATGATAATCTGTCGTTTCATAATTCTTATTTTACATTCAATGTCACCGACTTCGTGGTACCACGGAACTCTGGTGAGTAGGCACAGCTGACGGTGCAGACACCTGTCTCGTAGGTTCCTGGACGGTCGATGAAATATTCGTTTTCGATGACGTGTTTGCCTTTCGACAGACGGTCAAAGTAATAGTTCGTGGAATTGTCACGCGGCGTACAGTAGCTGCCCTCATGGTAGCCACTGAGCTGACGGACCGGCTCCAAGCAAGCAGCACGCTTGTCGATGACCTGCACAAAGTCGTAATCACGGTCTGCAACGATGGTGATGCGCACCTTCACACGATCACCTACTGAAAGGTTATCGCTTGCAATGACCTCACGACTCACCGTGAGTCCACTACCCGTATCCTTGACGTTATGGGTGGGCTGTGTGAACTGAGCATAGACAGCGCCCCACGATGTGCCCTCGGAGGTCTTCTCCACCTCCATCCGACGGCTCTCGGCAGGTACAGTGGTCTTCACGTAACCGATGGCAGCTGTCGCCTTCGGCATTTCCAGAGGCTGTCCATCGAGAGTGAATGTCGAGAGCGGTGCATTGAGTGCCAGAGGCTCACTACCACCACCCAGGAAGGCATAGACAGCATTGACGCTGTTGATGGGTGTATCCCAGGCCTGCGTACGTTTCGACTGAAGCAGCCAGCGCTGCATCTCGAGAATAGTCTGACGGTCATCAGGCGTAATCCGCTGGAGAGCCTCGATAGCCACCGTCTGGGTGGGTATACGGTAGTCGTACCATGAATAACCGGCACGCTTCGTGTCGTAGTAACGGCCCATCTCCTCGTTATAGACGGTATATTCCTTCAGGCTCTGCACATACTCGGCCGCAAGCTTCGCATCGCTCTTGGTGAGGATGACAGCCGTGAGGGCCTTCTCGTATAACGTCTGGTTCTTGATTTCCTTCTTCAGCAGTGCCAGCAGGTAATTATTGGCCTCCTGCACCTTGGTGGGCAGTTCACGTCCGTCGAGGGTAGCCAAGTAGAGCCACTGAAGGGTCTTGAAGCTGGGGAACACCTGGCGGCGCCCTTTCTTTTCCTCCTTCTTCATCTCTGCGACATCCTCTACGATCTCATTGCCCATAAACTTGAAGGCCTTGGTCAGCATCTGGGGAGACACATCCTTATCTGTCATCGCATTCAGACGGACCAGCATCTCACTGATGGCAACAGTCATATAGAACGAGCCCGGCATACCTTCCCACCAGCTCCACGAACCATCAGAACGCTGTAGCTTCTGCAACTTGTTCAGCGCTGACGAGAGACGGTTCTGCATCAGGTTCTCGTCGAAGAAGTCGGCCAGACGCTGCTTCTGCTCTGTCTCGCGCTCAGCATCCAGCACCCACGGTGTCTCGCTGAGTACGAGGTCCTTCAGTTCCTGATTCTTCTCCAGGCTGCTCATCAACGAGGTCTCACTGCCCGTCTCCTGCTGCCACAGCTGGAAAGCGGTCTTCGCCTTTGGATTCTGCTGAAGGATATACTGTCCCAGACGGTTGGCATAGTAGGAGGCAGCCTGTGAGATGGCATTGTCATCGATGGGCTTGCCGATAGAGGGCAGTGCCTGAACCATCAGCCAGGCCGGGTTGTTGGAATATTCAACCGTCAGATGGGCATTACTGCCGTCGGCGGGAATGAGGCTACCCAGGTCGAGCACCTTCTTTCCTGGCTCATGCTGCGTGAAGGGCAGCGTCACGGTGATGCGATCGCTGCTGGGGAGTATCGGCAGGTAGTGCTGTTCACCATCGGAGAATCCTTCGCCAGCAGCCGACACCTGACAGATGAGCGGTGACTGCTGGGCGTCAGGCAGCGAGAGGCTGAACCGCACGTTGGCGGTGGCATTGGTACCTAAAGAGAAAGGCTCTGTAGTCTCATAGACCACTGCTTCCGTTTCCGGATTGATCAGTCGCAGGGTGGCCTTGCCCTTCACGTCGCGCTCACAGAGGTTGAAGATGCGTGCCGAAATGGTAGCCTTGTCGCCCTCACGCAGGAAGCGCGGGATATTAGGCTGTATCATCACATCCTTCTGGGCCACAGCCTCACCGTAAAGCGAACCGTAGCACATATCCTTGGTATGAGCCAGGCCCATGAATCGCCAAGTGGTCAGGCTCTCTGGGAGCGTGAACTTCAAGGCCACACGTCCCTCCGCGTCTGTTGTCAGCTGTGGATAGAAGAAGGCCGTTTCGTTCAGGTTCTCACGCATCTGCACCTGTTCCGTACCACCAGTGTCCTCATCAGAATTCTGACCAGCATCGGCCGATTGTTTCGACACAGCCACTTCATTCAGCATTGTCGGAGCGGCTTCTTCCGCCACCATCGCATCCGCCATCATCGGCGCAGAGGCCATCGCCTTCGCCAGGCCTCTTCCTTGCAGCCGTAAATGGTTGGTATTGCCATAGCCACGAACGCGAATATGACCATATAGAGACGGGAACACATCCTCATCGAAGCGGCTGAAGTAGAGCTCTTTCACAGAGAGTCCGGAATACCCCTTCTGTACCGAGGCATACAGCCAGTTCCGAAGCGCGCCACCCCAACTGGTATTGGGCAGTGACAACGACACATAGGGACTCAGGCTCCAGTGGTGAGCCTTCAACTGGTCAAGGCTCTTGTCGTAGAGCGTCGCCATCAGCATGGCGTCAGCAGGCTTGCCGTCAGGCCCCGTCACAGTGAGCGTCCACTCTTCCCCCTGACCGGGCTTCAGTTTGTCGCGGAAGGTATTCCACGCCAGCTTCATCTGCTTGGGGGGCAAGGGACGGCTGATCGTTGTCGAATGGGTATAGCATTCGTTTTCCTTCACCCAGGCGAAGGTCAGCAGGATACCGTCGCCCCACTCTTTCTTATAAGTAAACTTGCGATTGATGAGTTCATTGCTCTTGTCGACAGCCCCCGACTCTATGAGCTGATTGCCGGAGAAAATGCTATAGACAATGTGTACATCCTTGTCCGAGGAGCCTACCTGTACCGTCACGGGCTTGCCATCATTCGGGAAGCGGTAGTCTGACACCCAGAACCAGTCTTTCGTCTCGGTGGCAGGACGCTTGTCGTCGAGCGAGAAGACGGTGAATTTCCTTTCGATGGTGTCACCCTCGCAACGGGCCACCAACGTGTGGGCGCCACTCTTCAGCGAAGCACTTGGAATCGGCAAGCGCGTATTGGTCTTTGCCGTCTGCCACTTGCCACCGTCAATCTGGTAGCTCACCTCCGCATCAATGTCGTTGCCGGCAGCATTGAGCAGATGGAAGGTCATCGTGGGTTTGTCATCAGCCAGCATTTGCTCCGCCAGGTCGACGCTCAGTGCCGTCTTACGATTACCCAGAGGCAGGGAGATCTGTCCTGAATGAGTCTCTCCGCTGACATCCGTCACATCGGCACTCACCACAAAATTATAGAACAGCGGACGGCTGCTCACGGGCATCGTCAGCGGGATCTGAACGGGGAAGGTACCATCGTCACCTGTGACAACCTCGCCTGTAATGATCTCCTCATCATCGCTACCGATACCGATCACGCTCGAATCCCAATAACGGCTATAGCTCCACCACCAGTAGGCCATGCGGCGCACCACCTTGTACTTGACGGTGGCGCCCTGCACAGGCACCCCGGCAAAGCTGCGAGCTGTACCCTTTACTTCGACAGTGTCGCCCGCCTCGTAGTGCTGCTTAACCTCGGGGAAGGTCACCTCGAAGGTAGGCCGCTTGTATTCTTCCACGCGGATACGCAAGTTCTGGCCATTGGCTTGGACGGTGAAGCTTCCCGTCAGTCCGGAAGCAGGCAGCGTGAAGTCTGCGGCAGCCGTACCATACTCATCAGTGACGGCCCTGATCTCCTTCACCACCTTATAGTTGGCATCTCTCATGACGAAATTCAGGCTCCTGCCCGCTACCACCTGGTGCTCGAAGCCATTGCGCACCTCGTAGACCACCGCAGCAGCATGTACGGTCTGTCCCGGACGATAGATGGCACGGTCGGTATAGAGATTGGTCCTCGTATCCAACTCGCGCCCGCTATAATAGCTGTAGCGTGTGGAGATGCCCGACTCAGGACAGGCTTTGTCGTCATCGGTATAGACAAACACCTTCGGAGTGGAACTATTGTTCTTCCTGTCGTAGATACATTCACCCTTGTCATCGGTCCTCAGATTGTAGGTCTCCGTCTTCTTATAGGTGATATACTGCTTCACCCTGACGTGGGCTTTGGCGACGGGCTGTCCTGTCGTGCTGTTGACCACCACATAACGGATCATCCCTTGGGGCTGTTCCTCAGCCATCGTATAGAGATCGCTCACATAATAGAGCCAGCGCACCACACGCGTTTCCGGATCCGAAGTGATTTCTATCATATACAAGCCCAGGGGCAGCCCCTCCAACGTCAGAGAGTCGTCATAGATCTCGTATGCGGGTATGCCCGTATACTTCCGCACCACCTCGATACCCGTCGGCTGGAGCAGCGACTTCAGCTTCTTGTAGTCTTCTGCAATCTCTGGGGTCAGGTCGATGTCGCCATTGGCCTTCACCTTGTAAACCTTCATCTTCAGTGTCGAGATATTGCGCAACGATGTCAGTTCCACCGTACGACTGCGCATGGATTCACTCACCCGCATGTCCACCTTCGCGGTAAACTGCGGATTGGTCAGTTCGGTCTCCGCATTACGCAGGATGTTCATCCGCTTCCAATCCCCCCATTTGTTCAGGGCATAGTGGATGTAGCGTATCTTCTCCTCAGCAGAAACCCTGCCGATACCGGCATTGGCCAGGAAATAGTAGTGCTCGATGGCCAGTTCGCCAGCCTCAGGGAGGTCTTCATAACGGGCGATGGCCGAGTCGATCCTGTGCAGATACTCCGAATTCAGCCCGTTCTCGAGATCCTTGTAGCCGCTCTGTCCGATTATACGCAAAGCGAGCAGGCAGGCAGCCTGACGGTTACCTGTCTGCTCGTAATAGTCGTGCAGCGGCTGATAGTCCTTCAGCTCATAGCCAATGACACTCAGCAGGTCGTGGTCGAAGATCTTACTGTCGGTACGTGTGATGACGAAAGGCTCATAGGTCTCGTCCTTCACAGCCGCCAGCTTCTGACACAGCTGCGGTGTCAGCACAGGCTTCTCTGCGGTCATCTCCAGTCCGGAGTTGTCATTGCAGATGCGGTAGAGCACGGTCTGGTAGACAGTCTTCAGCACCTCGTCCTTCGTACTCGCACAACGCTGTTGGATGCGCTCCACAGCGGGCTTCAGCGAGTCGGGCGAGATGGTGGTCATCACCTGTGCGCCCTGCAGCTCTGCCTTCAACAGCTGTCCATAGGCTTTCTCCTTGGTCGCCATGTCGACAATCTGCTGCAGCACCTCATATTCAGTCTTCGGCAGGTCTTTCTGCTCTGCCTCCTTCACTTTCTTCCAAAGGGCGGAATAGGACTGCCCGAAAAATGACATTGGTATCATCATCAATGCAATTGTTAATACGATTACACCTTTCTTCATCGTGACCGGTTTTGATTTAACCCTGCAAAGATAATGATAATTTCCGAAATCCTCTTGGAATTTATGAAATATTATATTATCTTTTGTTAGTTACGGAACACCAGCCCATCTCCGAACTCGTCGATAATAATGGGTTTGGTACGGTCCACCTCGTCGGCCAAGAGCTTTTTCGAGAGGTCGTTGAGCACGTACTGCTGGATGGCGCGCTTCACAGGACGGGCACCGAAATCGGGTTCATAGCCGGCTTCTGCCAGATAGTTGATGGCCTGCGGCGTACACTCCAGTCGGATGCCCTGCGGTTCCAGCATATCCGTCACCTTCTTCATCTGCAGGCGTACCACATCGGCAATCTGCTCCTTGGTCAGTGGCGTAAAGGTGATGATCTCGTCGATACGGTTCAGAAACTCCGGTCGCATCGTGGCTCTCAACTGCTCACGCGTGGCGTTCGAGGTCATGATGATGATCGTGTTCTTGAAGTTGGCCGTACGTCCCTTGTTGTCCGTCAGCCGCCCGTCATCCAAGACCTGCAGCAGGATGTTGAACACATCAGGATGTGCCTTTTCAATCTCGTCGAAAAGCACGACGCTGTAGGGCTTGCGGCGCACGGCCTCCGTCAGCTGTCCTCCTTCGTCATAACCTACGTAGCCCGGAGGCGCTCCGATCAGACGGGAGACACTGTACTTCTCCTGATATTCCGACATATCGATACGCGTCATCATCGTCTCGTCGTTGAACAGATAGTCGGCCAGGGTCTTGGCGAGTTCGGTTTTACCCACACCCGTCGTACCCAAGAAGATAAACGAGGCGATGGGTCGCTTGGGATCCTGCAAGCCGGCGCGGGAACGGCGCACGGCATCCGAGACGGCGGCGATGGCCTCGTCCTGACCGATCACGCGCTTGTGCAGCTCTTCCTCCAGATGGAGCAGTTTTTCCCTTTCGCTCTGCATCATACGGGTCACGGGGATGCCTGTCCAGCGAGACACCACCTCAGCGATATCGTCGGCAGTGACCTCCTCACGCACCAGTGAGTTGCCGTTCTGGGCATCAGCCAGTTGCGTCTGGATACTCTTGATATCATCCTCCAGTGCCTTCAGCTTCGAATAGCGGATCTCGGCCACCTTGCCGTAATCGCCTTCACGCTCAGCACGCTCAGCCTCATATTTCAGGTTTTCCATCTCCTGCTTGTCCTGCTGGATTCTGTTCACCAGCTGGCGCTCGCCTTCCCACTTGGCACGGAACTGAGTCTCCTGCTCCTTCAGCTCCGCAATGTCCTTATCCAGTTGGGCGATTTTGGGTTCATCGCCCTCGCGTTTGATGGCTTCGCGCTCGATTTCGAGCTGGGCCAGACGACGGGTGATTTCGTCGAGCTCCTCAGGCACCGAGTCGCGCTCCATGCGCAGCTTGGCGGCAGCCTCATCCATCAGGTCGATGGCCTTATCGGGCAGGAACCGCTCAGAGATATAGCGCTCGGAGAGCTGCACGGCGGCGATACAGGCATCGTCCTGGATACGCACCTTATGGTGGTTCTCGTAGCGCTCCTTCAGACCACGCAGGATCGAGATGGCCGACAGTTCGTCGGGCTCGTCGACCATCACCGTCTGGAAGCGTCGCTCCAGAGCCTTGTCTTTCTCGAAATACTTCTGATACTCGTTCAGCGTGGTGGCACCGATAGAGCGCAGTTCACCACGGGCCAGAGCCGGCTTCAGGATATTGGCGGCATCCATAGCCCCCTCACCACCACCGGCACCTACCAGCGTATGGATCTCATCGATGAACAGGATAATTCGCCCCTCAGACTTCGTCACCTCGTTGATGACACTCTTCAGGCGCTCCTCAAACTCTCCCTTGTACTTCGCGCCAGCCACCAGCGCACCCATATCCAGCGAGTAGAGCTGCTTGTCCTTCAGGTTCTCAGGCACGTCACCACGCACGATACGCTGTGCCAAGCCCTCCACGATGGCTGTCTTACCCGTACCGGGCTCACCGATCAGGATCGGGTTGTTCTTCGTACGGCGACTCAGGATCTGCAACACACGCCGGATCTCATCATCACGCCCTATCACGGGGTCGAGCTTGCCCTGACGCGCCAGATCCACAAGGTTCTTGGCAAACTTCTCCAGCGACTGGTAGTTGTCGTCAGCACTCTGGCTCCGCACCTTCTGTCCCTGTCGCAGTTCCTGGATGGCAGCCAGCATATCCTTCTCCGTACAGCCCGCATCCTTCATGATACGGCTCGCCGTCGAGTTGACGCTGAGCAGGGCCAGCAGTATCGGCTCCACGCTGACGAACTCATCGCCCATCTTCTGGGCTGTCTCTTGTGCGCGCACGAGTACATTATTACTATCATTTGAGAGATACGGCTGACCGCCCTGCACCTTCGGCAGATGCTTGATCTCCTGCTCGGTGAGCAGCTCTATCTGCTGGGCGTTCACGCCGAGTTTCTGGAAGATGAAGTGACTGACGTCCTTCGCCTTCTCCAGTACGCCTTTCAGTATGTGTACAGGCTCGATGACCTGCTGGCCGTTCAGCTGTGCCGTATTCACAGCCTGCTGCACGGCCTCCTGTGCTTTGATTGTAAACTTGTCTAATGTCATCGTTTTGTCCTCCTTTAATATTTTAATCTTTTATTTTTTTAATCTTTTAATTTTTTAATCTTTTAATTTTAAATCTTCAAACAGCATGCCGAAGCTTCCCACGCCGACAAATCGTCACATCGTTCTGCCGTTTTGTCGCTCACCATACCAAGCCCAAGCCGCTAACGCCCGGATTCTACTCAAACGTTTACATAAGATTTTACACCTCTGGTGGTACAACCAATCGGATAAGTTCGTACCTTTGCACCGGAATAAAAAACAAACTACATCAAATATACAACAGTTATGAGTAAGAAATTCGTTATAGGAGACCGTTTGAAAGACGAGTGGATTTCAGTATTAGACCCTGACAAGAAGAAGCTCGAGTTTACCAACCACCTGGCCAGCGCCAAGGAGTACCTGCTTGAGGAGGATGCCCAGATCCACCTCCAGAAGATTCAAGAGACAGGCTACTTCAGCGACCTGCAGATCTACATGACCGAGAACAACAAGGCCTATAAAATCGACGAGAACGACGCCTTCCAGTCGTAACGTCGGCTACAAAGCCACTAACAATCAGCCCGGGCACACCTAACGCGTGTGTCCGGGCTGATTATTATACACCTTTTCCAGTTTGCGGGCTTCTTTTCTAATAATCCAGATGACGGCGCCTTGATTCTGCTCCAAGAAGTTGGTGTGCTTCCAGTGGATGAGGTCGATACTTTTCATCTCATAGGCAAGAAAAATACAGGGTCCACTTTTTGTCAGGGCAACGCTCACGAAAATAAAAACAGCCCCGGATAGTCTACTGATGACTATCCGGGAGTTTTATGACTGGGACCTGGTGCCCTTGACATCAATCACGTTACTCCTTGTCGAGCAGGAGTTTCATCATCTCGATGGCAGAATACGGGATCGGGGTGCCGGGGCCGAAGATGCAAGCCACGCCAGCCTTGTAGAGGAAGTCGTAGTCCTGGGCGGGAATGACACCACCAGCTGTCACCATAATGTCGTCACGACCCAGTTTCTTGAGTTCCTCGATGAGCTGCGGGATCAGCGTCTTGTGACCTGCAGCCAGTGACGAAGCACCGACGATATGCACGTCGTTCTCGACAGCCATACGGGCAGCTTCCTCGGGAGTCTGGAACAGGGGTCCCATATCCACGTCGAAGCCACAGTCGGCATAACCTGTTGCCACTACCTTTGCTCCACGGTCGTGACCGTCCTGACCCATCTTGGCAACGAAGATACGGGGACGGCGGCCTTCCTTCTTTGCGAACTCGTCGGTAAGTTTCTTGGCCTCCTCGAAGTCGCTATCGTTCTTTGATTCTGATGAATACACGCCTGAAATTGTTCTGATTACTGCCTTATAACGGCCTACGATCTCCTCGCAGGCATCTGAAATCTCACCCAGCGTACAGCGGAGCTGTGCAGCCTTGACGGCGAGGTCGAGCAGGTTGTTCTCGCTCTTGCGTCCCTCATTGAAGTCGCGCACGCACTCGGTGATGGCCTTCAATGCAGCCTGACAAGCTGCCTCGTCACGAGCACCACGCACCTCTTTCAAGCACACCTCCTGCTGCTTGCGCACGGCGGTGTTGTCGACCTCGAGGATATCGATAGGATCCTCGTGATCCAGACGGTACTTGTTGATACCGACAATCGTCTGTGTACCGGAGTCGATACGGGCCTGTGTACGGGCTGCGGCCTCCTCGATACGCATCTTGGGCAGACCGGTCTCAATAGCCTTGGCCATACCGCCCAGCTTCTCAATCTCCTGGATATGCTCCCAAGCCTTGTGAACGAGCTCGTTGGTGAGGGTCTCCACATAGTAGGAACCAGCCCACGGGTCGATCTGCTTGCACACCTTCGTCTCGTTCTGGATGTAGATCTGGGTGTTACGGGCAATACGGGCCGAGAAGTCGGTAGGCAGGGCGATGGCCTCGTCGAGGGCGTTGGTGTGCAGCGACTGGGTGTGACCCAGCACGGCAGCCATA
>Ga0265298_10002694_pt1 | contig 24304 bp, 19 predicted proteins | sample AusTroGonzalo_MG_3_FD_193486 | JGI IMG/M metagenome (GOLD analysis project Ga0265298, IMG submission 193486) | Bovine rumen microbial communities from tropical cattle in Woodstock, Queensland, Australia - Gonzalo_01 | ecosystem: Host-associated > Mammals > Digestive system > Stomach > Rumen ...
GCTGGTGGTGGCTGGTGAACTGATACTACAGTTGGCACAGCAGTACCACACCCCTATCCTACCTGTTGACAGCGAGCATTCAGCCATCTTCCAGAGTTTGGTCGGTGAAGATGACAATCCCATAGAAAAGATTCTGCTGACAGCCTCTGGCGGTCCGTTCCGTAACTTCACGATGGAACAGCTCGAAACCGTCACAAAAGCTGATGCGCTACGACATCCGACATGGGACATGGGTGCGAAGATTACCATCGACTCAGCATCGATGATGAACAAAGGCTTTGAGGTGATCGAGGCTAAGTGGCTGTTTGGCGTCGATGCCCGACAGATTCAGGTGCTGGTACATCCACAGAGCATCGTCCATAGTGCCGTACAGTTCCACGATGGTGCCGTCAAGGCCCAGTTGGGCGTTCCCGACATGCGTCTGCCCATCCAGTATGCCTTCTCGTTCCCACAGCGTCTGCCGCTGAGTGGCGACCGTCTGGACTTCTTTGCCCAAAAGCTGGAGTTCTTCGAGCCCGACCTGAAGAAGTTCCGCTGTCTGGCGCTGGCCTTCGAGGCCATCGAGAAGGGAGGCAACATGCCGTGCATCGTCAATGCTGCCAACGAAATCGTGAACCGCGGTTTCTTGGAAGACCGTTGCGGTTTCCTGCAGATGAGCGACATCATCGCCGAAACCATGCAGCGTGCCACCTTCAGCAAGAATCCCGACTACGACGTGTATATTCAGACTGACGCGGAAGTACGACGCATCGCAGAAGCGATGCTTAAGTGAAAAATGAAAAGTGAAAAGTGAAAAATTTGCTACCGCTATTATGGGACCTCTCCACAATGACCAATCTCCGCTTAACACAAAAAGCTACAATTTTGCTGTAAGAATTGTAAAAATGGTCAAACATATACAATGCACGCCAAAAGAATATGGTATGTTGAATCAGGTTTTTCGGTCAGGTACAGCTATTGGAGCATTGATTAGTGAAGCAGTATATGCACAAAGTCCTGCAGATTTTATCAACAAGCTTTCAATCGCATTAAAAGAATGTAACGAAACCATTTATTGGATTAATCTCCTAAAAGACACGGATTATATCTCAGACAAAGAATTTGAGAGTATGGAGAAAGACAGTAGAGAGATTCTTGCCATATTAATATCGTCAATAAAAACAACAAAGAATAATAATAAATTAATATGATTGTGAAGATGTGAAGTGGAAGCAAATTTATCACTTTTCATTTTTCACTTTAAACTCAAAATTATGGAAGTATTTTTAATAAGAGTATTACAACTGATTCTGGCCCTTACCATATTGGTATTTCTCCATGAGGGCGGTCACTTCTTCTTTGCTAAACTCTTCGGGGTGAGGGTCGAGAAGTTTTATATTTTCTTCGACTGGAAATTCAGTCTGTTTAAGTTCAAACCCAAGAACAGCGATACGGAGTATGGTATTGGATGGATTCCCCTGGGCGGCTACTGCAAGATAGCCGGCATGATTGACGAGAGCTTTGATACCGAACAGATGAAACAACCCGAACAGCCTTGGGAGTTCCGTACAAAGCCCACATGGCAGCGTCTGCTGATTATGATTGGCGGTGTACTGGTCAATTTCCTGCTGGCGCTGTTCATCTATTCCCAGATTCTTTTCTGGTGGGGCGACAGCTACATCCCCGTCAAGGACATGACGCTGGGTATGAAGTTCAACCAAGAGGCCAAGAGCTATGGTTTTAAGGACGGTGACATCCTGATAGGTACGGAGAAACGTGAGTTCAAGGAGTTTGGCGCCAACCTGTACCGTGACATCTCTGAGGCCCATCGCGTGGACATTATCCGTGATGGTAAGCCCATGAGCATCAGTCTGCCTGGTGAAATCAACATGCTGAACATGATTAAGGCCGACCCTGCTTTCGTACGCCCGTTGATACCTGCCGTGGTAGATAGTGTGCTGCCCGGAACGCCTGCTGCTAAGATTGGCATACAGAAAGGCGACAAGATTCTCGCTGTCAACGGTTCGCCCGTTGACTCCTACAACGAGTTCACAGACCAGCTGGGCCGTCGTCAGGATATGCTACTCACCTCGAAGACCTCTGCCGACAGCTTGAAAGCACGCACCGTGGTCATTGCTTTTGGTAATGACACCAGAACAGACACCACACAGGTTGTCCTCACCCCCGACCTGAAGTTAGGTTTCGTCGTGAAGAGTTTGGCCGGTATTTATCAGCCCAAGACGATTGAATACAGCTTCCTGGAGAGTATTCCCGCAGGAATCAAGTATGGTTGGAACGTGCTGGCATCGTATGTCGACGACATGAAATATGTGTTCACAGCAGAAGGTGCCAAGTCATTAGGTGGTTTCGGAGCCATCGGCAGCCTGTTCCCGCCCATGTGGGACTGGTATATGTTCTGGAAGATGACTGCTTTCCTCAGCATCATCCTTGCTTTCATGAACATCCTGCCCATCCCTGCTCTTGACGGTGGTCACGTGCTCTTCCTGCTCTACGAGATGATTACCCGCCGCAAGCCTTCTGAGAGTTTCATGATCAAGGCTGAATATGTAGGCTTCGGATTGCTCATTCTGCTGATGGTTGCGGCCAACCTAAACGATATCCTACGCTGGTTAGGGTATATGTAATATAGAGGTGAGAAGTGAGAGGTAAGAGGTAAGAGGAGAGAAACGAAAAAAGGACTTTTGAAGGATTTTCTGGGAAAAGGCTTGGTAGTTTAAAACTTTATTCGTATCTTTGCAGTCGTATAAAGATACACGTATGAAGTTTAAACTACTAAGCCTTTGTCTGCTACTACTAAGCCTTATAAACCTTGCAAAAGCAGAGAATTTAGGCTATACTAAGTTTAATCCCCTTAAAATAGGATTGGATTTGGACTATGCACCGTTGGAGTATGTCGACGGCAACGGACTACCTCAAGGCCTGGATGTTGAATTGACGCAGGTCTTGATGAAACGCCTAAACATACCATATACCTATAGTCCCAATTCCTGGGAGGATATCTCCGGCGACGTCATCAACGGACGCGTAGGCTTAGGCATGATGGTCTACTCGCCATATCGCAAGGATGTTGTCAACTATTCGCGTGCCGTATTCCGCTTGTATTATCAGGTGGTATATCGCCACAATGAATCAGAACAGTTTGACATGCGCCATCTGGAAGGCAAGAATGTTGCCTATATGGCCAGCCGTCCCATAACCGACACGTTGACGAAGGCCGGGGCCATACTCCATGTGGTACGCGACTTGCCTAAAGCATTAAAGGACCTGAGCGGCGGCAGATACGATGCTGTCATCTGTTTCCGCTATCAGGCCAAATACCATATCCATCAGCAGGAACTGACGAATCTGACCGCTGAAGACTTGACACTGACACCCCGCGAATACTGCTATGTCAGCGTCAACAAAGATATCATCCGTGCCATTGACGAGGAGTTGGTCAAGATGGAGAAGGAAGGGGTGATTGACGAGATTTATGGTGATTATATTTCCAAACTGGACAGTTTCAAAATACCAGACTGGGTCTGGTGGCTTCTAGGCACTGCCATCCTACTGACCTTCATCATCCTGTTATTGCAGCAACGCCTCCACTCACGACGTCTGCACAGAGAAATGCGACGCGCCCAGAAATCCGAACAACTCAAGATTGTATTCCTGGCCAACGTGAGCCATGCCTTGCGCACGCCACTTAATGCCATTATCGGCTTCAGTGACATGATGCGTTCTATGCCTGCAGGCACCTTATCGGCTACCGAGCAACAGGAGATGCTGAACCAGATACACAATAATGGTGAGCAACTTCTCTATTTCATTAATGAGCTTTTGCAGTTGTCGACTATTCAGGGCAATGGCATCGACTTCCAATTGGTAGAGTGCAACATCGGACAACTGGTTAGCGAATATGCCAACCTGGTCAGACCTGAGCTAAAAGAAGGCGTAACACTGCAGATTAATGCACAACAGCAGGAAGTAATAGCCCTCACTGACCCCAACCACTTGCGTCTGATTACCATGCATCTACTGAGCAATGCCGTCAAGCATACCACTAACGGCAGTATCACTATCAGCTACAAGCCACACGACAATGGTCTTTATCTAGAAGTCAAGGATACGGGCGATGGTCTGCCTGATGACTTGAAGGAGAATATATTTATGCTGCTGAGCGATAAGCACACCTTTGTACAGGAGCAGAGCCCTGGATTAGGACTGTCTATCTGCAAGGCCATTATCGATGCAGCTCACGGCAAGATCGGCGTAGAAAGCACAGAAGGTCAGGGTGCGACCTTCTGGTTCTGGATTCCATGTAAATTTAAAGGGTAGCCGCTACTCGCCAATATAGCCTGCTATCATCTTCAGGCAGCTCTCGGCACTAACAGGTTTAGACAGAAAGTTGTCACAACCAGCTTCAAATGCTGCCTGACGGTCGCTGTCGAAGGCATTTGCCGTGAGGGCAATGACAGGCAGATCGGGCATAGCCATCTTAATCTGACGTGTAGCCTCCAGCCCATCCATTACAGGCATCTTCAAATCCATGATAACCAAGGCATATTCCCCTGTCAAAGCCATCTTTACGGCTTCCTCGCCATTACGCGCACGCGCAGATTCATAATTTCTTTTCAGCACATAGGTCATCAGCGTCCAATTGCTGTCATTGTCTTCTGCTACTAATACTCGTTTCATACCTATATTGATTTATAATTCTATTTATAATGACAAAAGTAATCATTTTTTTTGAATTTCGTAGCATTATTGCATCTTTTTAACGAATTTTGTCGCAACAAAGTAATTTTATCACCTAATTTTCGGGGTTACCACTTTTTTTTTGTAACTTTGCAAACGTATTGTGTACATACGCGAAGAATGTTTGAACAGGTGATAGGACAACGTGAGGTGCAAGAGCGCTTGATGCAGATGGTCAACGAAGACCGTCTGCCACACGCTATCATGCTGTGCGGACCACAGGGAGCTGGAAAACTGGCACTGGCAGTAGGACTGGCACAACGGCTGTTGGCTACCAAAGTGGAAAACTCAATGTTTTCCGACACACCGGAATACGTTGAAAGTCCAATGCTCAAAAAACTGGAACACCCCGACCTGCACTTCACCTACCCCACCATCAAGCTACCGTCGATGGGGGCAGACCATAAGCCAGTGAGCGATGACTTCGCACACGAATGGCACGAGCTCATCATGGCCAGCCCCTACTTCACCATGAACGAATGGCTAGAGCAGATGGGGGGCGAGAATCAGCAAGCTATCATTACGGCAGGAGAAAGCGACGAATTGGTGCGCAAGCTGAGTCTGAAATCGAGCCAAGGCGGCTATAAGGTGAGCATTATCTGGTTACCTGAACGCATGAACATCGAGTGTGCCAACAAGATACTAAAGCTATTAGAAGAGCCGCCTTCGCAGACATTGTTCATCATGGTATGCCAAGAACCCGACAAGTTGCTTGAGACCATTCGCAGCCGCGTACAGCGCATCGATGTCAAGAAGACAGCTGACGAAGACATCAAGAAGGCACTCATGGAAAAACGCGGACTGGCCGAGGACATGGCACAGCGTGTCACCCGCATGGCTAACGGCAACTGGCTAAAAGCGCTGGAAATGCTAAGTGCTGACTCGGAGAATGAACTGTTTCTGGACATGTTTCAGTCGTTGATGAGACTGGCCTATATGCGCAAGGTGAAAGACCTGAAGGCATGGTCGGAACAGATGGGATCGATGGGACGCGAGAAACAGAAACGTTTCCTGGAATACTTCCTCCGACTGGTGCGTGAGAATTTCATGTATAACTTCCAGAACGCGGACCTCTGCTACATGACACAACGCGAAGAGGAGTTTGCGCGTAATTTCGCACGATTCATTAACGAAGCTAACATACTACCCATCAGCGATTTGGCCAACCTAGCGATTCGCGACATCGGCCAGAATGCCAATGCCAAGATTGTATTCTTCGACATGGCTTTGCAAATGATAGTGCTACTGATTCAAAAATAACAGAATAACAACATAACGAAAAGATATATGGAAAAAGACTTAAATATAATGACTGGTTGCGACCGCGGACTCTGCAAAGAGGCTGTGGGACGACAGGACCGACAGTTAAACACCTACGACTGGCTGGCTGACGTGCCAGGAAACGTGGACGATACCGACCTAGTGGAGGTGCAGTTTAAGCATACCCGTAAAGGCTACTACCATAACGTAAACAAACTCGACCTGAAGAAGGGTGACATTGTGGCGGTGGAGGCCAATCCAGGTCATGACATCGGTGTAGTAACGCTGACGGGACGTCTGGTAAAACTGCAAATCAAAAAAGCAAACCTGAAAAGTGCCGATGACATCAAGCGCGTATATCGCATAGCTCGTCCTGTAGATATGGACAAGTACCGTGAAGCCAAGAGCCGTGAGCATGCCACTATGATTGAGAGTCGTCAGATAGCCAAGAATCTGGGACTGCAAATGAAGATTGGCGACGTAGAGTATCAGGGCGACTGCAACAAGGCCATCTTCTACTATATCGCTGACGAGCGCGTGGATTTCCGACAGCTCATTAAAGACTTGGCCGCAACTTTCCATGTACGTATCGAGATGAAACAGATTGGTGCCCGTCAAGAGGCTGGACGTATTGGCGGTACAGGTCCCTGCGGACGGGAATTGTGCTGTGCAACATGGATGAAGAACTTTGTCAGCGTGGGCACATCGTCAGCGCGTTTCCAGGATATCTCGCTCAATCCACAGAAGTTGGCTGGTATGTGTGCCAAGCTGAAATGCTGTCTGAACTACGAGGTCGACGACTATGTAGAAGCCAGCCGCAAGCTGCCCTCGAAGGAGGTACAGTTGCAGACGCAGGATGCAGACTACTACTATTTCAAGGCAGATATCCTGACAGGTTTCATCACCTACTCTACCGACAAGAACATTGCCGCCAACCTTGAGACCATCACAGCCCAGCGTGCCAAGGACATTATAGAAATGAACCGTAAGGGTGAAAAGCCTGTCTCACTAATTGAAGACGGTAAGGCCAAGGAACCCAAAGGACCTATCGACCTGGCAACTCAGGAGAATATCAATCGCTTTGACCGTGCCAAGAAAAAGAAGAAAAAGAAAAAGCCCATAGCTGCCAAGGCAGAACAGCAAAAAGTTAACAGCCCAAAGCCAACTGCCAAAAGCTAACTGTCAAGATGAGCAGGCATACCTTATTATATATATATATAGTCATGTGCATGGGCATGACACTTATGTCATGCGATAACAATACCGTATTCAACCATTACGAGTCGACACCCGTCAGAGGCTGGGAACGAAACGATACGCTGACATTCAATATTGCTCCTATGCAGGAAACAAGCCTGTATATGGAGGATATTGGAGTACGCATAACGGGCGAGTATCCTTTTAAGGGTCTGAGCTTGATTGTTGAGCAGACGGTATACCCATCGAACACCATGATTACAGACACCCTTAACTGCAATCTGGTGGATGATATAGGCCATGCACACGGTAAAGGTATCAACCACTATCAGTATCTGTTTCCACTTACCACTCTTAAGCTCAACAAAGGAGAAACAGTACATGTGGCCATACGCCACTGCATGAAACGTGAAATATTGCCTGGCATCACAGATGTAGGCTTGAAATTATCGCGTCAGGTTCCGGCTCGCGTCCAAACGAAGGAAGATAAACAGGAGGAAGGTAAAGCCCCACAGCGATGAACCGCCATAGCTGAAGAACGGCAACGGAATACCGATGACAGGGGTCAAGCCCAGCACCATACCCACGTTGATGAAGACATGGAACAAGAAGATACTGAGCACACAATAGCCATAGACACGTGCAAAACGATAGGGTTGTCGCTCGGACAGATATATCAATCGCAATATCAAAGCCAGGAATAACAGCAACACACCAGCTGAACCCACGAACCCCTCTTCCTCACCAACGGTACAGAAGATAAAGTCAGTATCCTGTTCAGGTACGAACTTCAGCTTGGTCTGCGTGCCATTCAGGAAGCCCTTACCCCGCAAACCACCTGACCCGATGGCAATCTCACTCTGGTGCACATTATAGCCGGCACCACGTAAGTCCTCGTCAAGACCCAGCAGCACGTTGATACGCGAACGCTGGTGGGGCTCCATCACATTCTGCATGATGAAGTCGGCACCATAGTAGAAACTTACTGAACCCAAGGCAAATAGGGCTATAAAGAAATAAGGACGCAGACGTGAGCTCAATCCTTCCCACAGCAGATAGCCTATCAGTATCACCGTCATTGCCAACTGCACATAGACGATGTCAATGGGAATAAACAGCAGGAACAACGACAGCAACGTAGCCAGCACGCAGTACAGCAGCAAATGTATAGCCTTTCGCTTGTTACAATAGACCCACACCATACCTATAGAGAACAGCTGTACCATCAGCAAGACGGCAAACTTTCCCACCGACGTAGGCGTATCGCCCATATAGACCTCTGCAAAGCGGATGCCCACCACAAAATAGACTACCATTGCCACACCTGTAAACAGGATGCTGCCTGGCATACCCTCGCGATAGAACATTAAGAAGAAAGCCAGATAGACCAATGCCGAACCCGTTTCACGCTGTAGTACAATAAATATCATGGGCAACATGATGACAGCCATCGTAGCCGCAAAGTGTTTCCACTGATTAATGTTATAGCCGTATGTTGACATGAGTTTAGACAAAGCCAAAGCCGTAGCAAACTTCGCAAACTCGGCAGGTTGCAAACGCAGTGGTCCCAATACGAGCCACGATCGTGAACCCTTGATAGTATGCGGATTGAAGATGGTTGCAAACAGCAACACCAACAACAATCCATAAATCACAAACGAGAAAGTGTCGTAGAAACGGTCGTCGAGCATCAGGATGACGAAACCAAGCACGATACTGGTGGCAATCCAGACAATCTGCATACCAGAACGCGTATCAAGACTGAAGATATCGGTCTCACCATACGAATAGCTGGCTCCACATACGCTAATCCAGCCAAACGAGAGAAGGGCGATATAGATGAGTATCGTCCACCAATCGATGCTGCGCAATACACTTCTCTGTCGTCTATCTGCTGGTTGTACCATACGCTATATGTCTGTTCTGGAACTCAGTGGCTTGACGCTGTGAGGCTTCCGAAAGTTTTCCATGAAGATACTGTTCCATTATCAACCCACCAATGGGTACACCATACGTGGCACCCCATCCGCCATTCTCCACATACACGGCAACGGCAATCTTCGGATTGTCCATAGGTGCAAAGCCCATAAATACCGAGTGGTCATGACCGCGGTTCTGAGCCGTACCAGTCTTGCCACAGGCTTTGAAGTCATATTTCGCCAACGCATGGCACGTACCGCCTGTAGCTGATGCACGCATACCCTGCACCACATAGTCGTACGACTCACGCGAAGCCATTGTGTGACGCTTCTTGGTATAGAGGGTGTCAAGCTCTTCGCCTTGCACCTTCTTCACCACATGGGGTGTGATAAACCAACCACGATTGGCTATTGTAGCACCTAAGTTGGCTATCTGAAGCGGTGTGGCATTGACCTCACCCTGTCCGATGGCGATAGAGATAATAGTCAGACCATTCCACGAACCCTTATAGGCCTTGTCGTAGAAGGCAGCATTAGGTATCAAGCCACGCTTCTCACCTGGAAGGTCGACACCCAGGCGGTATCCGAAACCCATCGACACCATGTAGTCACGCCACTTGTTCATGGCATTCTGTACGGAACCGTACTTCGAGATATGGGTATTAATCATGTGATAGAGCCCCCAGCAGAAGTAACCATTGCACGACGTAGATAATGCTGGCACCAAAGGCAGTGGCGAGGCATGTCCATGACAGCCCACATGAAGTCCTTTGAAATTGAAGCCATGACCACAAGGATAGGCTGTCTGCGTAGGATGCAGAATTCCCTCGGTCATAAAGGTCAATCCTTGAGTCGTCTTAAACGTTGAACCTGGCGGATACTGTCCCATGATACTACGGTTAAGCAGGGGTTTCCATACGTTCTGGCTCAACATGTGATGATTCTTGGAGCGCTGACGTCCCACCATCATACGCGGGTCGTAACTGGGCGAACTGACCATGCAAAGGATTTCGCCCGTTGAGGGTTCTATGGCCACAATACTGCCTATCTTACCCTCCATCAGACGCTCGCCCAAAGTCTGGAGGTCTGCATCGAGTCCCAATGTCAGGTTTTTACCTGCCGTAGGACGTTTGTCGAACTTTCCGTTCATATAGCGGCCCTGTACACGACCATGGGCATCGCGCAACAGAATTTGCATACCCTTCTCGCCACGAAGTTGCTTCTCATAGCTACGTTCCACACCCAACTTGCCAATATAGTCACCAGGCTGATAATATTCGTCCTCTTCGATATCGGCTGGCGAGACCTCGGCGACATCTCCCAATACATGGGCAGCAAAGGGGAATTCGTACTGACGGATAGAACGGCGTTGGATATAAAAGCCGGGAAAACGGAACATCTTTTCCTGAAACACGGAAAAGTCCTTGTCATCCAACTGGCTCATAAACACCTGCTGCGTGAATCGTGAATAGCCAGGGTTCTTGTTGCGGTCCTTGATGGTGGCCATACGACGGTCAAACTCTTGACGCGTGATATTCATCACATTACAGAAGTCGGCCGTGTCCAGATGGTCCTTAGCTTCGTTCATCACCACCATGATATCATAGGCAGGCTGGTTATATACCAACAGTTTGCCATTACGGTCGTAGATACCACCACGCGCAGGGTATTCTATTTTTTTCAGGAAAGCATTAGAGTCGGCACTTTTCTTGTAGTCGTCACTCGTAATCTGCAACTGAAACAAACGAAGGATATAGATGACCACTATCAACACGGCCACCCCAGCAATCACAAAACTTCGCTTGCCCAGATTATAGTCCTTCATACCTTACGTTTCGCTATCTCGAAAGTAAATATCAGAGCCAGTGTGACAAATATGCTGCCCACCACACTCATCAACCACTCCAACGGATTGTCAAAGTTAAACAATTCGAGTGTGAAGAACAATAGACAATAGATTGTTACCAACGTCACAATATAATAGATATACTTGGTTGGTCCAAGATTAAGGAGAGAGGGTTCCAACGTCTCTGCTGCATCGCGAGGCACAAAGAGGGCGAAAAAATAAGGTTGTATAGCAGCTACTGCCGTCAGTGAGGCCGCTGCCAATCCTGGGGTATTAGAGAAAATGTCGACAACCAATCCCATCACAAAGGCCCACGTCAGCACTCCCCACTTGGGATAGTTACGCGGAAACAACGTGACGAAATAGACATACAGCAAGGGCGTGGCACAATGGAACAGATGGATACGTCCCAAGACCAGTGCCTGTGCCAATACAAAGGCAACAAACAATACTGCACGCTTCAATGAATCTATTGACATCTTATATCTCTTACTTCTGACTTCTCACCTCTACTCATGAACATTCAACTTCAACGAATCCTTGGCAGCCTGCATCAGTCGCATACGCTCAGCAATCGACTTGTCACTAATGACCACTACATCGCGCAGGGTTCCAAAATCAGTAGAGAGTCGTACCTTTAACTTATACGACAGACCGTCGCGTGAGTTATACACCTCGACAATCTGTCCCACTAGCACACCAGCAGGAAAGATGCTGCTGTAGCCATTAGTCTCCACCCATTCACCACGCTTGAAGCGAGCATGACGAGGAATATCCTCGACGTATGCATAGCCAGACTCTTCGCCATACCAACGCAGCACACCAAAGTAACCGCGATTACGGATGGTACAGCTAATGCGCGAAGATGTGCTGTTCAATACAGGAACCACCACCGTATAGTGGTCACTACACAAGAAAGTAACACCTACCACACCTTGGCCACAAGCCACACCCATGCCAGGCTCCACGCCCTCAGCACGTCCGCTGTTAATGGTCATCAGATTATTGCGTTTATGCAATTCGCTAGTCACCACCTTGGCAGGTATCAGCTTATACTGGCTTATCTTCTCCAGCTCCTGCAGTTCTTTCGGATCTGTTGTCTGTGTAGCTTCTTGATACAGGCGCCGCAACTGTGCCAGTTGACGCTCTTGATAAAAGTTACGCTGAGTCAACATCTCATTGTTATGAGCCTGCGTAAAGAACGACTCCACCGCCGCATCCCATTCATACACGCGTCCCGCGATGGCATTAGCCGTCGAGAACCACACCGAACCTTGATAGCTGTTAAACTGGAACAGCAATACCATGCTCAGTGCTTCGAATAACACGAACAGAAACCAGTGGTGATATTTTTGCAGAAACTCTAGGAGATTCTTCATTCTATGGCATTTAGCTTTCAGCTATTAGCTATTAGCCAACAGCCAACAGCCAACAGCTTTATGCTCTCTTATCTCATCAGGAACGAGAAACGATCAACATTCTTCAGGGCAATACCAGCACCTTTAGCTACTGAATGCAGGGGGTCATCGGCAATATGGAAGGGGATATTGATCTTCTCTTCCAAACGACGATCCAGGCCGCGCAGCAGTGCACCGCCACCAGCCAGCCAGATACCGTTCTTTACGATGTCGGCATACAATTCAGGAGGAGTATTCTCCAATGCAGACAATACGGCATTCTCTATCTTGGCGCTGGTCTTGTCAATACAGTGGGCAATCTCCTGATAGCATACAGGAACCTCCATAGGCAGAGCTGTGATACGGTTAGGACCATGCACAATGTAATCCTCGGGAGCATCGTCACCGAGATCAGTCAGTGCAGAACCTACGGCAATCTTGATACGCTCAGCCATACGCTCCGATACCTTCACGTTGTGCTGGCGTGACATATACTCCTGGATATCATAGGTCAAATCGTCACCAGCCGTACGAATGGAGTTGTTTGACACGATACCACCAAGTGAGATAACAGCGATCTCAGTAGAACCGCCACCGATATCGACAATCATGTTGCCCTCAGGGGCCTCAACGTCAATACCAATACCAATAGCAGCAGCCATCGGCTCGAAAATCAGGTAGACATCACGACCATCAGCATGCTCAGCAGAATCACGCACAGCACGCAACTCAACTTCAGTAGAGCCTGAAGGCACACCAATCACCATACGCAATGAAGGCGAGAACAGACGGCTACCCGTATGCACCATCTTAATCAGTCCACGCATCATCTGCTCACAAGCCGAGAAGTCGGCAATCACACCATCGCGCAGAGGACGTACAGTACGAATGTTATCGTGTGTCTTTTCATACATCATCTTGGCCTTCTCGCCTACAGCAATCATCTTGTCAGTGTGGCGGTCGAGGGCTACTACAGAAGGTTCGTCCACTACAATCTTGTCATCACTGATAATGATGGTATTGGCCGTACCAAGGTCCATGGCTATCTCCTGGACAAAACTAAAAAATCCCATTTTCTTTAAACTATAAACTATAATCTCTAAACTTATTTCTCAAACCATGCGTGGATGGCAGTATCATAGTGCGAGCTAACACCGAAAGCACGGGTAGCAAACATACGGCGCTGAGCCTTAGTAGTCTCTGCACCTTGCTTGTTCAGTATGTCAAGCAATACTGAGTATTCAGCCTTTGAAGGCACGATAACCACATCATTGAAATTCTTAGCGGCTGCACGGATAAGCGAGATACCACCGATATCAATCTTTTCAATGATATCCTCCTCAGAAGCACCACTGGCAACAGTCTGCTCGAAGGGATAGAGGTCTACCACCACCAAATCAATCTCAGGAATTTCGTATTGAGCCATCTGCTGACGGTCACCTTCCAGTTCGCGACGTCCCAAGATACCACCAAACACCTTCGGATGCAGGGTCTTTACACGACCACCCAAAATTGAGGGATACGTTGTCACGTTCTCCACCTTCTCACACTCATAGCCAAGTGACTCGATAAACGATTGTGTGCCACCAGTCGACAAAAACTTCACGCCCTCGTCATTCAGTTTCTTCAGCAACTCCTCAAGGCCATCCTTGTGAAACACAGAAATCAGCGCTGTCTTAATCTTCTTGTTGTCTGCCATAAATAATTTCCTTTGTATATAACGTTATATAATTAATCACTTTTGAGTGTGCAAAATTACAAAAAATAAGCCATATCACCACATGTTTTTTTGAAAAAAATCTCTTTTTTAATAATAAATAATGTATATCAATAATCCTTTCTATAAAAAAAGGATAAAATATTTTGTAGTTTGCACACTTATTTGTACCTTTGCACCCGAAATTTCAACCAATTTATTTCTTGATGAGAAAAATTATTTTTTTAATGGCATTCATTGCCACAGTGTTCACCACCTCACAGGCAGGTGGTTTGATGACAAACACAAACTATCACATCGCTTTCGACCGTATGATGGCACGCGGTGCTTCGTTCGACATTGATGCTGCTTACTCTAACCCCGCAGGATTGGCATGGGGGCATGAGGGTTTCCAGTTGTCTATCAACTTTCAGAAGCCATGGCAACTTCGCAACATTGAGCACACCAACAATGGCAGCTATCGTCTCTATGAGGGTGTTGCCTCAGCGCCTATCGTACCCGCCCTGTTTGCCAGTTATCGCAAAAACCGCTTTGCCGTATCGGCTATGATAGGTATCGTGGGTAGCGGTGGTTTCGTACAGTACGACGATGGTGTCCCCATGTTCAATGTCGTACTGGCTGGTATGTTTGCCCAGAAGGGCATTACCCCAGACTCATATAATATAGACTCTGAGATGAAGGGCAAGCAGTACATCTATGGCGGACAACTCAACTTCACTTACAAAGTCACCGATTGGCTATCTGTAGCTGCTGGTGCACGTGCCAACTACTACGATGGCTACTATCGCGGACACGTCATTGCTGACGGACACAAGGCATTGGGCAATCTTGCTACACTACAGCTCGATGTCGACCAGCGAGGTTGGGGCTATACACCTATTGTTGGCGTCAACTACCACAAGGGTCCACTGACACTGGCTGCCCGCTACGAGTTCCGTACCAAGATTAACGTACCCAACAAGACCAACGAATTGAAAGCCGAGTTAGGACCGAATGTAGTTGCCCTCTTGACAGCCACCGACCCGACCTCATTGGCTGCTATTGCAACGTCACTCAATGCCAAGACCGCAGCCTATCAGGATGGCGTCAAGACTCGTTACGACATGCCCGCACTGCTTTCCGTGGCCGTTGGTTATGAATTCGAGAAAAATATTCGTGCCACAGTGGAATATCATTTCTTTGATGACAAGAACGCCAAGATGGCCAACGACCGTCAAGAGCACCTCACCCATGGCACACATGAGTTTCTGGCAGGCATCGAAGGTGACATCAACGACCGTTGGACACTCTCATGCGGTGTGCAGCGTACCGACTACGGACTCTCTGATGACTATGAGCAGAACACGTCGTTTGCCTGCGACAGCTATAGTATCGGACTAGGTGCAGCTGTCAAGCTCACTGACAAGATTCGTCTGAATGCAGGCTATTTCTGCAGCATCTACGACGACTACCAAAAGACGTGTCTGCCTACACGCGAGGGTTACGCAGGCAATGAAACCTATTCGCGCACAAATCACGTCATCGGTTTAGGCGTAGACTTCAAATTCTAAAAAAACGCCTAAAAATTTGCAAATTAGCTCTAGTTTTAATATCTTTGCATCGTTAAAGATTAAAGACTAGAGCTTTTATAATTATGAAAAAAACTTTTTTTTTCCTACTAACGATTGCCATCAGCATCGTAGCGATGGCTAATCCTGTGACGCCAGACGAGGCTCGGCAGAAAATTGCGCAGTTCATGAATCCGCGCCGTGCCGGTGCCATTTCCAAAAATCTGGAAGTCCTCAATCTGGTGATTACAAACCACTATAAGATTCAGGACAAAACACTGGCTCCCAGTCTTTACGTATTCAACGTTGCTGACGGACAAGGCTATGTTATTGCCTCTGCCGACGACCGTTTCCCCGCAGTACTTGGTTACTCAGACAGAGGGAACATCGATCCCAGCAACATGCCTGAGAACATGCGTGCATGGCTGAAAAGCTACTCTGACCAAATGGAATATCTGAACAATCATCCCGATGCTGCAGCACCTCGCAATACTGTCACCGGCGAGTCTATCGCTCCGTTGTTAGGTCCGATAGAATGGGATCAGTCCTCACCCTACAACGACCTTTGTCCTTTAGATGGCGACACACATAGTCTAACAGGATGTGTCGCAACAGCTATGGCACAACTCATGTATTTCTGGAAATACCCAAATGCCACTACTGACGTCATTCCCGGCTACACCTCTAAGGATAGGGAATTCCAAATGCCTGAAATTCCTGCAAAAACATCTATTGACTGGGAAAACATGTTGCCTAAGTACAAGGGCAACGAGACAGAAGCCCAGAAGCAAGCCGTAGCTAATCTGATGCTGCTGTGTGGTACTTCCGTACAGATGAACTATTCAAAGGATTTCAGCGGTGCTTGGGGTAGAAATGTCGCCATAGCCTTGTGCTCGTACTTTGACTACGACTTGGCTACGACTTTCGAACTTCATGAAAAGTATCGTGCTGCAGTGTGGAACCAAAGGGTGTACGATGAACTGAAAGCAGGACGACCAGTCTATTATGACGGAGACTCCAGTGGTTCAGGCCATGCCTTTGTGGTCGACGGATATGGCGGCGATGACTACTTCCACGTCAACTGGGGCTGGGGCGGTAGCAGTAACGACTACTTCCTGCTCTCTATTCTCGACCCTAAGAACAATTCCGGAGCTGGTGCAACCCAGAGTTCCGACGGATACAGCATGGGCCAGGGGGCTATCTTTGGCATGCAGCCCAACACAGGTGTTACGCCTATTGAAGACCCCATTTTAACGACCGACAATTGGTATGTAGACAGTTTGGTCATCTATCGTGCGACAGCCAGTGGTAACTTTGTCTTCAAGGTAGGCTACAATTTCCACAACGAAACAAATAACACTTATACTTTCGAAACCGGTATCGGTGTTTATACAACAAGTGATAACTTGCTTGAAGTGCTCCCTGGTGCTTGGGGAACTCTAAAACCAGGTTATGGCTATTGGGATCCTTTAAAATACTCGTTAACCTTTGCTATAGGGTCTGATACAGATTCAGAAGAATTGATCATGAAGCCTGTATGCAGATTGAAAGGCGCTGAAGAATGGAAAGAGACATTTGGTGCCGAATACTGTTACATCCATGCCGTCATCAAGGGGGATACGCTGACATTGCACGTCCCCACCTTCGGTCTTACCGGTACGTTAACAGCTACCGGCAAGAAGGAAGTTGGTTCTCCGTTGCCTGTTACTGCAAAAATCACCAATAAGGGAACCATCTATTTAGGTCAAATTTACTATGTTGTTGACGGCAAAATGGTGGGCGGATGCCATTTCGACCTCGATCCAGGCGATTCGACAACCGTTGATTTTTCGTACACACCTGAAAAAACAGGAAAATCAAGTGTAACTATCTGCACACGCCAATGGAATGATAATTCCAAACAATACGACTACATACCGTTCATTGCTGACAGCATTGACGTTACCACGTCTCCTAAAGCTAATTTGGATATTAGCCTCTCTGTGGATAATATCACTGATGGCTTCATCAAGGAAAATGCCATCAAGTTGAAGGCCAGCATCAAAAACAACGGTGCCAACGTCTACGACAATATCATCAAAGCTGAACTCTACAAGGACAAACATGATGGAAGTGGCTACTACAGCTTTGAAAAGAGGATGACTCAGGCCGCAACAATAGAAAATGGACAAACCATCAACGTCAACTTCAATTTTGAGAATCTTGAAGACGACAATTACATAATACTTGTCTCTTATATCTCAGAAGGCAAATGGGTGGATGTCCAAAAATCATATACCGTCTATACGCGTCCAATACCAAAGATCTCCACGACACCACAAACCATAAATGCCGTAAAAGAGAATGGCGCATGGTATGTGAAGGCCGATTCGGCGCTTGTCAGCGTCAAGGTTAAGAACATTGGCACCGTTGACTATGACGACGACATTATCATCGACTTAATAAAGATGTATAATGAGAACTCAGGTAACCGTGTCGCAACAGTCAAGAAACCTGTACAACTGGCTACAGGTGCCGACACCACTGTTGTCATGCAGTTAGACGGACTGGAGGACGGAGCTAAATATTTCTATAATGTTTCATACATGGCAGGTCCCAAAACAGTTCGCAGCGCACAATCAAACATCCTCACTGTCAAACTTGAGGAAAAAGGCTACTACCTCGTCAGTGACCTGAACGGGTGGAGTACTACAGACCAGTCGTACCCCTTTATCAAACTCGACGACGGCAAGACATGGGAAATCACCTTCCCAGCGGAAAATAAGGATATCTATCTGAAAGTTGCACCAGCCTCAGCTTATGACCACCAGAACGAATTCTGGAGCCGTCTGCTATGCGCACCACAAGATCAATGGACAGACCTGACTGGTTCGATGGTCGTCAATGGCGGTGCCTGGCTGTTGCCCGCATCTCGCAATGCCGAAACCTACACCTTCTGCATTGTACCCAGTAAAATGACTTACGCTATCACATACACCGAGAAGTCCGACGGCATTCGTCTCGCTGGTAGCGACGCCAACAATAGCAACGTCATTATCTACGATCTGAAGGGCAACAAGGTGGCTGAAGTTAAGGGCATCGATGTTCAACAGCGTATGAAGTCGCTGCCTAAGGGACTATACATCATCCGCTCAGGTCAAAAGAACAAGACGATACGTAACTAACGGACAAAGGAAACATCCTGAAAGCGCTGCTTTCAGGATGTTTCCTTGTAGCGGGAGGGGGACCCGAACCCTCGACCTCCGGATTATGAATCCGACGCTCTAACCAGCTGAGCTACCCCGCCATATTTGTTTTGCGGGTGCAAAGGTAACACTTTTTTTCGTACTTCCAAAACTTTTCTGCAAAAAATATTGGAAATACAGATATTTTTTGTATTTTTGCAGTGTCAATAGACAACATTACTAATCTATAATAAGAAATAGCTATGCAAAAACTTACCTTAGAATACCCGCTAAGCACGAGATCCACACGACTGGTGTGGGATATGATTAGCAATGCAGCAGGACTGCAGAAGTGGCTAGCCGACCAAGTGGTAGAAGCAGAAGATAGTATGACATTTACGTGGGGACATCCATGGACTGAGCGCGACACTAAGACATCGCGTATATTAGAAAAGGAGAAAATGAACTACATACGTATGTTGTGGGACTATCATGAGGACACCCCTGAAGCATATTGGGAAATCAGAATAGCCGAAAGCGACCTGACTGGCATGTTAAGTCTGCTGATAACAGACTTTGCTGCTGATGACGATGAAGAGGAGGACCTCCGAGGCATCTGGGACGACAACTTCGAGAGGCTACATAGGGTCAGCGGCTTCTAATGTTTCACAAATGAGACATGAAAAATTAGGAATGAAAATGAAAAAATGTCAAAATGAAGACGTTATAATAACATTTCTCATTTCTCATTTCTCGTTTCTCATTTAAATATTGTACCTTTGCAGGCCGAAACATGTTTCTAATAAAGAAATTAGACATATTTATAGCTAAACAGTTCGGTCTGCTGTTTATAGCCACTTTCTTCATCTGCCAATTTGTGCTGATGATGCAGTTTTTGTGGCGCTATGTTGACGAGCTGATTGGAAAGGGCTTGTCTCTTGACATTTTAGCCCAATTCTTTTGGTATATGGGTATCATGCTGATGCCGCAGGCTTTTCCTTTGGCCATCCTATTGAGTTCGCTGATAGCCTTCGGTAATCTTGGTGAGAGTTCAGAACTGACAGCTATCAAGGCTGCAGGCATCTCACTATTGCAGGCTATGCGCTCGTTGATAGTTATCACGATAGCCATCTCGCTAATGTCGTTCTATTTCCAAGAGGTAATAGGTCCAAAGGCCTTTGTCTCATTCCGTCAGCTACTGATATCAATGAAACAGAAGAATCCTGAGGTTGAGATTCCCGAAGGCATCTTCTACGATGGTATTCCTGGCTCGAACCTCTACGTACAGAAAAAAGATGTGGAGAGGGGTATGCTCTACGGCATCATGATATACCGCATGAACGGCGGTTACGAGGACGCTGCAGTCATTCTTGCTGACTCAGGCCGTCTACAGACCACTGAGGAAAAGAAACATATTCTGCTGACACTCTATAGCGGTGAATGGTTTGAGAACATGCGACAGAGCGGCATGGGTGTAGCAACCAATGTCCCATACCGTCGCGAAACATTCTCGACAAAGCAGATTGTGCTTGATTTCGACAGCGGCTTCGATATGACGGACGTTGGTGGCATCGCTTCTGACGCCCGTTCAAAAGGCCTTAACAAGATATTGCACGACTTGGACTCAATACGTGAATTCAACGACTCGGTGGGTCATCAATACTACAAAGAGTCGACCTATTCCACATTTTTTAAGCCTCAGTTGAGCAAGGATGATTCTATAAAGCTGGTGAAGGAAGTTGAAAAAGCCACTTCCGACTTCGACGAGCTTTATGCCAAGTTGTCCGGGGAACAAAAGCAGAGCATCATGCAGATGGCATCTAATGATGCCAAGGCGGCCATTAACGACCTGGAGTTCAAGTCAGAGTATTCGGCATATCTGAACCGTGAAGAGCGTCTGCACCAGATGGAAGCCATCAATAAGTTCACGTTGTCGCTGAGTTGTCTGATTTTCTTCTTTATCGGTGCTCCGCTAGGCGCCATCATCCGCAAAGGTGGTTTGGGTGTTCCCGTGATTATCTCAGTACTGGTATTCATCATCTTCTACATTTTAGACAATACGGGTATGAAGATGGCTCGCGACGACAACTGGACGGTATGGTTCGGCAAGATGTTAGGCACGGCAGTGCTGTCGCCAATCGCCATATTCTTTACTTATAAGGCTAACAACGACTCCGTAGTATTCAACATAGATTTATACAAGTCGCTTGTCATGCGCATGTTAGGTCTGCGTCAGAAGCGTCCTTCCATTGGTAAGGAGGTGATTATCAATGCCCCCAACTACGCACAAGATGCCACCACGCTCAGACAAATCACCAACGATATCGACCAATATACACAAGAGCACAGATTACGCGACTGGCCTAACCCCATTAAGGTATTCTTCCGCCCGGGCGATGACCAGGCAATCAGTTATATCAGTGACAGGTTAGAAGAAGTGATAGAAGACCTGTCAAATACGCGCGACAAAGTGATCCTGAATGCGGTAAATACCTACCCCATTCTGGCTACGCATGCCCACACACGTCCTTTCCGCAGGAAGTGGCTGAACGTGGCAACAGGTTTGTTCGTGCCAGCTGGCATTTTCTTCTACATACGCATGCTGCGATTCCGTCTTCGCCTGTATCACGACCTAAAGGTGATAGACAGAGCCAACAAAACTATCACCAAAAGAATCGAAACCACATATATATAATAAATAGGTATAAGGAATGGAACAATTGAAACTGAATACTATCGACGAGGCATTAGATGACTTCCGTGAGGGTAAGTTTGTCATTGTGGTGGATGACGAAGACCGCGAGAACGAGGGCGACCTCATTTGTGCTGCGGAGAAGATAACCCCCGAAATGGTGAACTTCATGCTGAAGAACGCTCGCGGCGTGCTGTGTGCACCCGTTACCATCAGTCGTGCACAAGAACTGGAGCTACCTCATCAGGTTCAAGACAACACGTCACTGCTGGGTACTCCGTTTACCGTTACCGTCGATAAGATAGAGGGCTGCACTACGGGCGTCTCCGCTCACGACCGTGCAGCCACCATCCGTGCTTTGGCCGACCCCGCATCGACTGCCCAGTCATTCGGCCGTCCGGGACACATCAGTCCTTTATATGCACAGGATAATGGTGTGCTACGTCGCTCAGGTCATACGGAGGCCGCCATTGATCTGTGTAAACTTTGCGGTTTGTACCCTGCCGGCGCACTCATCGAGATTATGAATGACGACGGTTCGATGGCTCGCATGCCTCAACTAATAGAATTTGCCAAGCAGCACGACCTTAAGATTATCACCATCAAGGATATGATAGCCTACCGCCTAAAAAAGGAGAGTATTGTCGAGGCAGGTGTCGAGGTGGATATGCCCACGGAATACGGGCATTTCCGTATCATTCCTTTCCGTCAAAAAAGCAACGGATTAGAACACTTTGCACTCATCAAGGGCAAATGGAAGGAAGGCGAGCCCATTCTGGTACGAGTCCATTCATCGTGTGCCACTGGAGACATCCTCGGTTCGAAACGCTGCGACTGCGGCGAGCAGCTCCATAAGGCTATGCAGATGATTGAGCAGGAAGGCAAAGGCGTCATCGTCTACATGCAACAGGAAGGCCGCGGCATAGGCCTGATGAACAAACTCGCAGCATACAAATTGCAAGAGGAAGGCTACGACACCGTCGATGCAAACCTCTGTTTAGGTTTCAAGGCCGACGAGCGAGATTACGGCTGTGGCGCACAAATACTTCGCATCCTGGGTGTACAGAAGATGCGCTTGATAACCAACAATCCTGTGAAACGTGTAGGACTAGAAGCCTATGGTTTGGAAATCGTTGACAACGTGGGCATCGAAATCGCACCCAATGAATACAACCTGCGTTACTTGAAGACCAAAAAAGACCGTATGGGACATCAGCTTCACCTGAAGTAAGAAGTAAGAAAAAAAGCAAAAAGTGACACAATTATTCGTTTTTAAAGAATTAAATGCTTACTTTTGCAGCTAAATTTATACATTAAGCATCATTATGGCACAATTATCTGACCGTTTGCAAAGACTGGCACCATCGGCAACGCTGGCCATGTCGCAGAAAAGTTCTGAAATGAAAGCCCAGGGCATCGACGTCATCAACATGAGCGTCGGCGAGCCCGATTTCAATACCCCCGACCACATTAAGCAGGCCGCCAAGTTGGCTATCGACGAGAATTACTCGAGATATTCGCCAGTTCCCGGCTATCCCGACCTGCGTCAGGCTATTGCTCGCAAGCTGGAGCGCGAAAACCAGTTGCATTATACGCCTGCCGAAATCTTGGTCTCGAATGGTGCCAAGCAGAGCGTCTGCAATACCGTTATGGCGTTGGTGAATCCCGGTGACGAAGTCATCATTCCTGCACCCTACTGGGTTAGCTATCCCCAAATGGTATTATTGGCAGGCGGTACTCCAGTCATCGTCGAGGCAGGCTTCGAACAGAATTTCAAGATGACGCCTGCCCAGTTGGAATCTGCCATCACGCCGAAGACGCGATTGATTATTCTCTGCTCACCTAGCAATCCCACGGGCAGTGTCTATTCAAAGGAAGAACTGGAGGCACTGAGCAAAGTCATTCTGGCTCACGATGACCTGTTTGTTCTTGCAGACGAGATCTACGAGCACATCAATTACATCGGCAAGCATCAGTCCATTGCCCAGTTCCCAGGCATGAAGGAACGCTCTATTATCGTCAACGGCGTGTCAAAGGCATACGCCATGACGGGTTGGCGCATTGGCTATATCGCTGCTCCCGAGTGGATTGTCAAAGGTTGCAACAAACTTCAGGGACAATATACCAGCGGACCGTGCAGCGTCAGTCAGAAAGCTGCCGAGTATGCCTATACAGCCTCTCAGGAGTGTGTCGAGGAGATGCGTCAGGCTTTTGAGCGCCGTCGCGACCTCATCGTCAAGTTAGCAAAAGACATTCCTGGCTTAGAAGTCAACGTACCAGAAGGTGCTTTTTACCTGTTCCCCAAGTGTTCGTCGTTCTATGGCAAGACGACACCCGATGGCCAGACCATCGGAAACAGCACCGACTTAGCCATGTACTTGTTAGAGAAAGGTCATGTAGCTACTGTTGGCGGCGATGCTTTCGGTGATCCTGCCTGTTTCCGCATGAGTTATGCTACCAGCGACGAGAATATTGTGGAGGCAATGCGTCGAATAAAAGACGTATTAGGACAGTTAAAATGAAAAATTTGAGAAATATCAAGTTAAAAGTTCTTAATTAGGCCGTTAATACGCCCTAATTTGTTATCTTTGCCGAGAAATATGCGATGGGAAACCTGCATGTATTCGGTAATAAAATGCTAAGGGACTTTAAATCAGAAACATATTACAAACTTAATTTCTTTAATAACTAAAAAAAATTAAAATTTATGGCAACAACAACAAAGGCTGCAGCCCCAGCCAAAAAGAATTCGGGCTTCGGAGGTGTTAAGGACGCATGGATCATCCTGGTGATTTGCGCTATCGCTGGTTACAGTGTTTGGTATTTCG
>Ga0265298_10002695_pt1 | contig 24300 bp, 20 predicted proteins | sample AusTroGonzalo_MG_3_FD_193486 | JGI IMG/M metagenome (GOLD analysis project Ga0265298, IMG submission 193486) | Bovine rumen microbial communities from tropical cattle in Woodstock, Queensland, Australia - Gonzalo_01 | ecosystem: Host-associated > Mammals > Digestive system > Stomach > Rumen ...
CCATCTACCTCATTCTTTTTCATTGGAAGTTCTTCGCCAAGGATTAACTATGTCGGAACAGATTCTCAGACCCCTATTCGAGTCCTATACCGGGCAAAAGCTCTCGGAAATCGTGGAGCTTCCGGCTTCGGGCAGCAACCGTCGCTACTTCCGCCTCAAGGGCGGCAACGTGTCCCTGATCGGTGCCATCGGCAGCAATCTGGAAGAGAACCACAGCTTCATCTCCATTGCCAGGCACTTCCGTGAGCAGGGCCTCAAAGTGCCTGCCGTGTATGCCGCAACTCCGGACGAGGGTGCCTACATCCAGGAAGACCTGGGAGACAAGGTGCTCTTTGGAATGGTGGCCGAGGGTCGTGAATCCGGCCTTTACAGCCCGGCGGAGACGGATCTTCTGAAGCGCACCATCGAACAGCTGCCCAAGATCCAGTTCGTAGGCGCCAAGGGGCTGGACTGGAAGGTCTGCTACCCGCAGGAGGCCTTCGACGCCCGCATGATAGACTTCGACCTCAATTACTTCAAATACTGCTTCCTCAAGGCCACCGGCCTGGAATTCAACGAAGTGCTGTTGCAGGACGACTTTGAAAAGTTCAAGGCCGATTTGCTCCTGGAAGAAGACAATACCTTCATGTACCGGGACTTCCAGGCCCGCAACGTGATGATTAAGGATGGCGAACCCTGGTTCATCGATTTCCAGGGCGGCCGCCGAGGTCCCATCTACTACGACGTGGCTTCCTTCATCTGGCAGGCCCGTTCCCGTTTCCCGGAATCCCTCAAGCAGGAGCTCATCAAGACGTATCTTCGCGCCCTGCAAACCTATAAGAAAGTGGACGAGGCCCACTTCCGCAGCCGTCTGCGCCTGTTTGTACTGTTCCGTACCATGCAGGTACTGGGCGCCTACGGTTTTCGCGGCTATTTTGAAAAGAAGCCTCACTTCCTGGCCAGCGTTCCCTACGCCCTCAGCAACCTGCGCAAGTTGCTGCAGACCCCGTTCACGGACTATCCGTACATGAACGACCTTCTCACCAAGATGGCGGAACTGCCGGAGCTCAACGAAATTGCCCAGGACCACCGCCTCTCTGTACACATCTACAGCTTCGCGTATAAGAAAGGGGTTCCGGCCGATACTACCGGAAACGGTGGCGGCTACGTATTCGACTGCCGTAGTGTCAACAACCCCGGCAAGTACGAATACTACCGCCAGTTCAACGGAACCGACCCCGAGGTCATCAAGTTCCTGGAAGACGACGGCGAGGTCTTTACGTTCCTCGACAGCGTTTATAAGCTGGTGGACGCCCACGCCAAGCGCTTCATCGAGCGCAAGTTCACCAATCTGCAGGTGTGCTTCGGCTGCACCGGCGGCCAGCACCGCTCCGTCTATTGCGCAGAGCACCTGGCCCGCCACCTGATGGACAAGTTCGACATCAAGGTCACCATTACGCACCGGGAGCTGAACATAGAAAAAATGCTCTAGCCATGAAAGCGATGATTTTCGCAGCCGGTCTGGGTACGCGCCTGCGTCCCCTTACCGACACCATGCCCAAGGCATTGGTCCCCGTGTGCGGGAATCCGCTACTGTATCACGTTATTACAAAGCTGAAGGCGGCCGGCTACACAGAACTGGTGGTCAACGTGCACCACTTTGCCGGGCAAATCCGCGAGTACCTGGCCACCCATGATTTCGGCCTTCCTATCTCCATCTCTGATGAGACTGAGGAACTTCTGGAAACCGGAGGCGGCATAGCCCACGCCAAGGACTTGCTCCTGCCCACCGATGAGCCTTTCCTCATCCACAATGTAGACATCCTTTCCAATCTGGACATTCCCTGGTTCCGCACCCAGACGCGTCCTGAGGCTCTATCTACGCTATTAGTGAGCGAGCGGGAAACCAGCCGTTACCTGCTCTTCAACGATGAAATGCGCCTGATGGGCTGGACCAATGTTAAAACGGCTGAGGTCCGTTCTCCGTATCCTCAGGAAGCATTGGAAGGCTGCCGGAAGTATGCCTTCTCCGGCATTCACAACATTTCTCCGGCTATCTTTGATGCCTTTGAGAAAGCCGGCTTCAGCGGCCGTTTCCCCATCATGGATTTCTATATTCAGGAATGCAAAAACCACCCCATTTACGGAGTGGTTGGAACTGACTTGCGACTGGTAGATGTGGGAAAACTGGATTCCCTTGCAGAGGCCGAGCGGGCTGTTCAGAGTTGTGGCAGCGCGCGCTTGTAGTAAGTGCGGAAGGGGTCATCAACTACTACGGAAGCCCTGACCACCGGGCAGATGGCAAAGTATCCCATGACATTTTCTCCCCGGATGTTGGTAGGAAGATTGGCTGGTTGGGGAGTGAGAAGGGGGATGGACAGTCCGCCGCTGTTGATGGAGAATAGGAAATTCTCGTAGCCGGGGTCCAGCGTCCAGGCTTCCAGGGTGATGACATCACCTTCCTCCAGGTATTTGTAGCATTCCCCGTATTCTTTCCTCATTTCTTCCAGCTGTAGGAGCGTTTGAATGGGGAAACCGGCCACTTCTTTATCATTGAAGAAGGTGTCATTGATGATAAGGGCCTGGTCGAAAGGAGTATAATAGCCGTTTACGGCGTGGGTAATCAGATAGGCGGACACAGTTTCCTTTTCAGTTCCCCAGATGCCTACGGTCCAGAGACTGTCTGCGCCCAGGGTTCTTCCACCACCCCAGGCGTAATCGATAGCTTCTATATCAAACCCGGGCTCCGGCATCAGCGCATCGGCCGTATATTTTTCTCCGTCGGGAAGACTGATTTCCAGATGATAGTTCTCGTTTTCCTGGCAGGCGAATCCCAGCGGGGCTATATAGATGCCGTCTTGCATTTCCGTGAAGCGAATATTGTTCACGCTGACGGAGGCTCCTTTGACCATGGGTTGGGGTTCGTCGTGGAAGAAGGAAATGCTGCGGGATAAAACCACTTGTTGAATCTGGTCAGGCTGGTCGGTCAAGGTGGCCTGGACGGCCAGGTACTCGTGGTAGTCAGACTTGGACTCGATATCTATTTTTTCCGTGCACGCAAGAAGGAGCACGAGGAGGGAAATCGGAAGGAACTTTCTCATCGGCTTAAAACTTGATGTTGCAGGAAATAGAGGGTACAATGGTGAACAGATAGACTTTGAGCGTTTCGGCCTTCTGGTCTTTCTGATTGAAATTGAAGGCAATGGACCAGGCGTTGTGCCGGGAATAGGCGTTGTACAACGAAAGGTTCCATTCGGTGGACCAGCGTTTTCCGGCCACACGGCGGGGTGTGCGGAATGTTACGGAGAGGTCCATCCGGTGATAGTCCGGCAGGCGGTCCGTATTTCGGCTGGAATAAATGGGAAGCCAGGCCCCCATATAGTTGAAACGGCCCACGGGATAAGTGGTGGGGGAACCGCTATAAAAGACCCATTCGGTAGAGGCCGACCACTGCTTGGAGAAATCGTAGCTGAGGACGAAATTGATGGCATGCTCGTGGTTCAGGGGGGAGGGGTAAGGCTTTCCGTCGTTGATTTCGGGAATCTGGTACAAGGCTTTGGACCAGGTGTATGCCAGCCAGCCGCTCCAACGGGCGAAGTCATATTTGATCATCAATTCCGTACCATAAGACCAGGATTTACCAAAACGGAGCTTGCCGTCCCGGTCCGGGTCAATGATGACGATCCCCGGATTATCTACGAAATCCATGGTGTTCCGGTTGTCTTTATAGAATCCCTCCAGGGACAGCGTGAGCGCCTGTTTGGCCAGAAGGGCGTTGACGCCCAGCGAATACTGGTCGGACCTTTGCGGAGTCACGTTGGGGGAGGCGGTGAGCCAGACATCAGCCGGGCTTCCGGTGATGCTGAGGCGGGTCTGCTGGATATACTGGAAGCTGCGCACCCAGGCCGCTTTGAACGAAAGATCCTGGGTAACGGGTACGGACAGGGACACACGGGGCTCCAGTCCGTGATAGGCTTTGATGATCTCTCCCTTCTTTACATCCACTATTTTCGTGAGCTCGTGTGTCTGAGGATCGTAATACCTCTGCTCGTTGGGCCCGTGGGTCATGAAAGAAGAGAAGCGGGCGCCGTACCGGAGGGTTACGGGGCCGATCTTCTGCTCGTTCTGGAGATAGACGGCGGGCTGGAAGGCAAGGTCGGAAGGAAGGATTACGTCATTGACCAGGGACTCGTCACCCGTCGGTTTCGTATAGCCGCTTGTGTTGAACCATGCCAGTTGGAGACCGGCTTTCAGTGTGTTGGAACCGTTCAGATACCAGGTCCATCCGGCCTTGACGCCGGTTTCTCCTACCTTCTGCCTGTATTTGTAGGATGCGCTTTCCAGAGCTGCGTTTATGTCATTCAGGTACAGGGAATTGTAAAGGATGACGTCGGAGGTGAGTTTGGAGGAGTAGACGTGGTTCCATCGCAGAGACTGGGTGTGGTTGGCATACTTGTAAACCATCTCTGACAGGCTGAGCTCTTCTATGCTTAAGCCAAATACATCCTGGCCGCTGAATGCGCTCAGGTACAGGCGGTCTTTCTCTCCCACAATCCAGCTGAGCTTTGCGTTGATGTCGTAGAAGTACATCTGGGTGTTGTCGGGAAGCCTCTTGCCCAGAAGCGGGAAGAACAGATCTACGTAAGTGCGCCGTCCGGCCAGCATAAAGGACAGTTTTCCCGGCACGATGGGGCCTTCCACAAGGGCTTTGGAGGTGATCAGGCCCAGGGAGGCGTTTCCCCCGAAGGTCTGGTTGTTGCCATCCCTGGTGGAAATGTCCAGCACCGAGGAGATACGGCCGCCGTAGGAGGCGGGAAAATCGCCCTTGTACAGGTCTGCACCGCGGATGGCATCTCCGTTGAACATGGACAGGAAACCCAGGAAATGACCGCTGGTATAGACCGGAGCCCCGTCCACGAGGATGAGGTTCTGGTCCAGGCCTCCGCCCCGGACGCTGAAGCCGGTGGACCCTTCGCCGGGCGCCTGGACACCCGGCATCATCTGGATGACGCGGATGATATCGGCCTCTCCCATGAGGGTGGGCATTTTTCCGACGATGGAGGCGTCCACCCTTTGCAGGCCCATCTGGGGAAGGCGGATCTCGTCCCGCTTGGAGCGGGAAAAGACAGTGGCCGCTTCCAGTTCATTCTGATCCGTTTTCAGATCGAAATCCAGGCGGACATTCTTTTGCGCGTTGATGGGGATCTCATCGGTTACATATCCGAAGAATGAGCAGGAGACGGTATGCTCTCCCAAAGAAACCGTGAGAGAGTAAAAACCTACGCCATCGGTGGCGACTCCCGTTTTATGGTCTTCCAGGAATACAACGGCTTGTTGAAGTGGCTCTCCGGTTTCGGCATCCCGGACATAGCCAGAAATAGAACACGTCTTAACCTGGGCATTGACGATACAAGGGAGCAGAGGGAGAACAGCTCCAAGTAACCATCTTTTAAAAAATGACATAACCAACTAAGCGGAGGCGGAGGGATTCGAACCCCCGGTACCTCGCGGTACAACAGTTTTCAAGACTGCCGCCATCGACCACTCGGCCACACCTCCGTGTGAGGATGCAAAGTTACGTAAAAAATTTGTTTTTTTCCCTTTTCTTCGTACTTTTGCTTGGGTATGCGAAAGTGGTTGACTCTCATACTGTTTTCCTTCCTGTCCCTGGGCGCCTGGGCTCAGACGGACTCGGTTCGCCTGGGGTTCATGGTCAAGGGAAAGGTAAGGGATGCGGAGACTGGCCGCGTGCTGGAGTCCGTGCACGTTTCGGTGCCGGGCCGTCACCATGCCACCGTCACCAATGCAGATGGAGAGTTCGTCCTCAAGAGCGACCGCCGCATAGATGCCGTCCAATTCTCTTATCTGGGTTATAAATCCCAGTGGGTGGCGGCCAGCCCGGAACTAAAAATCAACCTGGTCCGCGAGTCTATCAATCTCCCGGAGGCCTCTATCGTTTCCGGAGACCCTGAATCCATAGTTCGCGCTGCCCTGGCCCGGGTACCGGATACGTACTGCACAGAGCCGGAACTGCTTGAGTGTTTCTACCGGGAAACGGTGCAGAAGAGGAACCGCTACACTTACGTGGCGGAGGCTGTGGCCCGCCTGTACCGCGAAAAGACGGACCATCGCTCCTATACCGCCGATGTATCGGCCCTAGAAAAGAGCCGCCTTCTGGTGAGCCAGCGCAAGCGGGATACTTTGAGCGTAAAAACACAGGGCGGCCCCCAGATGGCCTTAAACTGCGATTTTCTCAAGTCGCCTATCCTTCTTTTCGCCGAGGAAGAGATGGCCCTCTACGACTTTGAGATGGATATGCCGGCATACATTGGAGACCGCCTGCAGTTCGTCATCAAGATGTCCCCCGCCCGTTCGGTGGACTACGCCCTCTACTATGTGGTGCTTTATATAGACCGCGAAAACCTCACGTTCACCCGCATCGAGGCTTCGTTGGATATGCGGGACCGCCTCAAGGCCATCCAGGCCGTACTGGTCTCCAAGCCCTTCAGTCTTCGTTTCTTCCCTGAAGAAGCCACCGTCGTGCTCAATTACAGGCCTGTCGGGGATAAAATACGCCTGGAGTATTTCCGCTCCACCATGCGTTTCTCCTGCGACTGGAGAAAGCGCCTGTTCAAGACCCACTATACGGCTGTCAACGAGTTGGTAGTCACGGACGTACGTCCGGAAGCCATCCCCATCCCCCGCAAAGAGCGTTTCCGTTCCTCGGATTACCTCAACGACAAGGCCGAAGAATTCCTGGATCCGGATTTCTGGGCCGATTATAACATCATTGAACCTTCCGAAAGCCTGGAACACGCCATAAGCCGCCTTCGGAAATAAAAAATGGTATCAAAATATTTTGCACGGAAGAATTTTTTTCCTACCTTTGCAATCCCCAAATATAGGGGCGTAGCTCAGCTGGTTTAGAGCGCTTCAGTCACATTGAAGAGGTCATCGGTTCGAATCCGATCGTCCCTACCAGATAAAACCTCGGCCTATGCCGAGGTTTTTTATTTTATTTTTCCTAACTTAGCCTTGCAAATGGGACAGATTAGCCAGTACAAGTCGGGAGTTATCTTCTCCATCATCCTCATTATTTGTGTGGGGCTGAGCCTTTGGCTGTCCCATTACATCCCCGACAACTACTTTGATGAGGTAATCACGCCCATTCTGCTAGTGAGCGCTACCACTGTCGAGGTAATCGGAGCCATTCTGATACTAAAACACTCAGAGGGGCTTCGCATCCGTAAGGCATGGGGCTGCGCTCTGATAGTCTGGGGGTTGGCCGATGGCGCCTACGTTCTCTCCTGGATGACGTCTCCTACACCCGTGATGAATATGGGAGCCTATGAACTGACAACCCACGAACTGCTTTTTGGCAACATGCTGAGTTGGGTTATGCTGCTTTATCCTGGAGAAGCCCTGCGGCCGGGTTGGATCAACGGGAAGCGTGCCCTGATGCAACTTCTGCCCATGTTTGCTCTGGTGGCGCTGGATTATGTGATTCCCATTAAACTGGCACCGCTCATTGCCCTCTATCCTTTCGCTCTCCTGGCCCTTCTTCTCAATCACATGCATGCGTACCAGGTATGGTGCGAGGAGAACTTCTCCACCCTGGACAATATTGACATTGAGTGGATCATGCGCTATCTGGTCATGATGGTGCTGGTTGGCGTTGTCTACGTATACATGTGCACAACCCACAGCCATAGTCGCGGCTTTACCCAGCAGTGGCTGGTTCTGTTCATGCTGTCTTACGCTACGGAGCAGATCCTCTTCCGCCCCGACCCTTGGGCGCTGATCCATCAGGCCGAAAAAGAGAAGAAGGCTTCCGTCGCTGAATCTCAGCACGAGCTTGAGGAACCCAATGCCGCCAACCGCGAGAAGTTGGAGGCGTGGATGGAGCAGGAGAAGCCCTATCTCAACCCGGGCTTTAAGCTCATCGATTTACAGAGCGTCCTGCCCCTCAACCGTACTTACCTTTCCCAGTTCATCCACAACGAGTACGACTGCACCTTCTACCAGTTCGTCAACCGTTACCGCATTGAGGAGGCCAAGCGTCTTAAAATGGAGCATCCGGAACTCAAGGTTCAGGATGTATCGGCCCGCTGCGGCTTCTCTTCGCCCACCGTCTTCTCCCGCGTTTTCACCGAACTGGTGGGTGTCACTCCCCGCGAGTGGAATTCCAAAATCCACTCTGCGTAAATATCTAAGGCGTTTTCTCAACTTTGCGTAAAAATCGGCTCCCGGCTATTGCTTGGGAGCAGGGATTACCGTACCTTAAACAAAATTTTGATATTCAAAACCATGATAAAGAACGTATTAGCTAAAGTATTGGTTTTCGCCGCAGTAGCACTGATGGCAGCGGCTTGTACAAAGGAGAATGTCGGCAACCAGAAAGTGGCAGTTCTGCTTCCTGACGCTTCCATCATTGACCGCTGGGCTATTGACAAGGCAAATCTCCAGTCTGTAATGGATAAGTACGGTTTCAATACCACTTTCTATGTTGCCCCGGAGACGGAAGCAGGTGCCATGCAGCAGGTTGAGCAACTGAGGCAGGCCATCAATGACGGAGCCAAGTATATTGTGATAACAGCCATTGACTATAAGAAAATCAATGAGTCCAAACTGTTGGAGCAGAATCCCGACGTCAAGGTTGTGTGCCACGACCGTTTTATTCTTGACAATCCCAACATTGCCTTCATCTCCTCCACCGATACCAAGGAAATCGGACGAATGCAGGCCCAGTTCCTTCTCAACCATTACCATGCAACCGGTGCCTCTACTATGACCCTGGAGATCCTGGAGGGTCCCGAGACCGACATGAACGCCAAAGATTACTATGAAGGCGCCATGGATCTCCTCAAGAAATACATTGACGAAGGGAAGCTCTTTGTAAAGAGCGGCAAGAAGACCTACAACGAGGTAAAGACCGAGAGCTGGGATGCTAAAGACGGCAAGGCTGCCATGGAAGACCGCCTGAGCTACTATGCAGAGGGTGAGTGCCCCGACATGGTACTCGCTGCCATTGACAACCAGGCCCAGGGAGCCATTGAGGCTATGACAGAGGCCGGTTTTGCCAAGATGCCGGTTATCACCGGTCAGGACAACTCCACCACGGCTCAGTCCAACATCAAGAACCACAAGCAGACCATGACCATTGACAAGAACCTCAAGGACATGGCTTACAACACGGGCCTGATTGTGAGCAACCTCATTACCAATTCGCCTATTCAGACCAGCCAGAGCATCTCCAACATTCCGGTATTCTACTCCAAGATTACCCTCATGACCATCGACAGTTATTAGTGTTGTTTCATTGTTTCATTCTCATATCGTTTAGCCACTAAAATCCACTTTGCGTTAAAATTTAACGCGTTTTCTCAACTTTGCGTAAAAATCTGTTCCATGCTATTGCTTCGGAGTAGGGATTACCGTACCTTCAACAAAGATTTTGTTGTCTGATAATAGTAACTAAACGATAGATTCATTATGGAAACGAACAAAAGAATGGAATATGAACCGCCGCGGGCTAAGGTGGTGTCGTTTATCCCCGATGGCAAAATATTGAAAACACTTTAGGGTTTGTTCAAACCTGATGGTGATAATAACTAGTTCTGGTTGCTTGTTTTTCTTAACCTAAACTTAACTGCAATCACCTTAGCGGCCTCTAACAGGGGGCCGCTAAAAATTTTGTCCTATTCCAAGAGGGATTAAATGAGTTGCAGGGTATGCCCGGAAGCGGGGAGGTATTTGGTCAGGAGGTCGGCGGTGCGGAGTTTGACGAAGCAGGTGGGGGTGCCGTCGGTGCAGGCGAACCAATCGGCCTCGGAAACAGCCTTGTCCATGATGAGGCGGACGGGCTGGGACTGGGGGAGGATGGCGCTGAGAATGGTGGTGGCGCCCACCTTGACGCCGGTGAGTTTTTCCAGCCACTCCGGTGAAGCGAAGGATACGCGCGGAATTCCTCCCATGGCAGCGCAGAAATCCCGCGTCACGAAAGGCTTGTCGTCCGTGGTGACATATAGGAAGAAGTCTGTCTGCTGGCGGTTGCACAGGAAGATGGTCTTGACAATGTGAACCCCTATCTTCGCATCAATATGCTGACAGTCCTCCATGGTGAGGCCGGGGTCTGTATCTACTCTCTGGAAGGGTATCTCCAGTTCTGCAAAGGTGGAGTACACTTTCTCCTGCAGCGGGGTCTCAAAAACCGCGGGCGGCGTGGTGATAATATCGCTTACTTTGAACATACGGTGCAAAGATAGTGATTTCATTATCAGAAAATGCTTATCTTTGTACAAAACCTGACACTAATTTACTAACGCAATGAAGACCAATTCGTTTTTTGCCCTGGTAACCGGCCTGGCCGCCGGTGCCATCCTGGGAATCCTCTTTGCTCCCGACAAAGGTGAGAAGACCCGCAATCAGATCCGTAAGAATGCAGAGGACGGCCTGGACAGGCTTCGCTGCGCCCTGGAGAGAGCGGAAGAAGAAATAGACGAGGACGTGGATGAACTGGCCGAAGAGATGGTAGCCGAAGATGAATAGGCTTACGGACCCGGTAGAGAAACTGGGACATGAGGTCATTGGGTATGTGGATACCCGGGTAGACGACCTCAAGCTCCAGGCAGCCAAGGGCCTTTCCCAAGGGTCAGGGGCCCTGGCCGGACTGGTGCTCATCCTGGTGATGGTCAGCGCCCTGGTTCTGGTGCTCTCTTTTGCCGGGGTGTTGTTGCTGGGTGAACTCCTGGGCAGTAACACCAAGGCCGCCTTCCTGGTGGCCGGCATCCTGCTCATAGTGGTCGTCATCCTTCTCCTGTGCCGGAAGTATCTGTTCCGCGATAGTTTTGTGGGGCTGTTCACGGGCATCCTTGCCCCCGAGGACGCCCAGGCCTCTCCCATTAAGTCCCAAAAGCAGCTGGATGCCGCCCTAGCGCGAAGCAAGAACCGCATCCAGAAACGGGGAGATGCCATCCAGGCCCGTGTGCAGAACGCCCGCAGCTATTATTCGCCCAAAAACCTTATTACCACCAGCGTGCGCAAGGACATCCTTCCTCTGCTCCTCCGTCTGCTCGGTGGCAGAAGGAAGAAGAGGAAGTAGTTTTCCTATACATAATAAGGATTACCCCTTTCGGTACTCGGAGGGGGTCATGCCCGTGTGGGCCTTGAAGAACTTGTAGAAGACGGACTGGTTGGGAAAATGGAGGGAGTACACTATTTCCTTGATGGTTTTGTCGGAATACTTGAGCAGGTTCTTCGCTTCCAGAATTACGAAGGAATCTATCCAGGCGGGGCCGCTCTGCCCGCTGGCTTCCTTGACCAGTTTAGATAGATATTTTGGTGTGAGGCACAGCTTCTCTGCATAGAAGGCCATGCCACGCTCCGTATTATGGTGCTCGGTAACCAGCGCGAGGAAACGCTCGAAGAGCTGGTTCGTCCGGGCCGATGAAGGGTTCCCCGTCTTGCGGGACTCGTTAAGTTCGCGCGTCCACACGTCCATGGTCACATACGTGAAGGACGTAATGAGGGAGCCTATGATTTCCCTTTTGTTAAGCTGCTTGCTCAGGATGACGTTGCGGGCCAGGGTGAAGTATTCCTGGGCCAGGGCCTGGTCTTGCTCGTTAAGGGTAATGCACGGGTTTTTCCAGAGGGTGAGGCTTTCCTGGAAGAGTTTGTTGAAATCGAAGCGGATGCCGCTCATGAATTCCCGCGAGGCCAGTACAAAATAGAGCTCGGCGTCTCCTATGTGGTCTTCGTCGTAGGAGGAGAGTTTGATGATGTTCCCCGGCACGTTCATCAGGAGCGAGTTGGGCTTGACCTCATACGTGTTGAGGTTGAGGTCTATGGTAAAGTGCCCCTTGCGCAGGAAGAAGATGATGTAGCCGTCAAACCTCACGGGATATTTGAGCATGGTCAGCATGGCCTCGCTCTTTTCCACCCTTTTTCCGCTCACTTCGCCCAGGATCAGATCTGACCCTAAGGAGTATTCATCGATGATAGGAGCCAGCGACAGGATGCGCCGGATATCTATGGTCTGAAGTGCTTCGTTCTCCATTTTGCAAATTTTCGACAAAGGTACACATTTTTTCTGAAAATTTGCAAAATTTCGCAATTTTCGACCAAATGGAGAATTTATAGTCCGAAACGTTATCTTTATTGTCTAAAATCGGCAGTAATTTTGCAATATCTTTCGAGCCCTGAAAAAAGGGAGAATATGACAAAATGACAAAAAACGATACTATGAAAAAGTTCACACTGCTTCTTTCCCTGGCCGCCGTCGCCCTCTCTGCATCGGCCCAGGATGTCACTTACAACGGGCAGCCCCTCACTTTGGACGATTGCCGTCAGATGGCCGTCCAGCAGAGCAAGGAGCTCTCGCAGGCCCGCACGCAGGAAGAGATGGCCGGCTACGACCGCAAAATTGCCCTGGCCAATTATTTCCCTTCCGTGAGCGCAACCGGCGCCTACCTTTATAATAACCGGGACATCGCCCTGGTAAGCGACGCCCAGAGTGCCCTGCTGCAGAATGCAGGCACCCTGGTACAGGAGCAACTTGATGCAGCCATGGCCGGCGCCACCCAGCAGATGGGCGCCGCCATGACCGCCAAGATGACGGAACTGATGACCGCCATCCAGACCAACCCCGCACTGGCCGCCGAGTACATGGGCAGCCCCATGTGGCAGACCGTGCTGGGCATGCTGCAGAAAACGGATCCGTCAGCCCTGGCAGGCCTTGTGCCCAACGTGGCCGAGCCCATCAACGCCATAGGGGCCGATATTGACAAGGCCCTCCATCCCGACCTCCACAACATCTGGGTGGGTGCGGTAACCGTGAAGCAGCCGGTATTCGTAGGCGGTAAAATCATCTACAGCAACCAGATGGCTTCCCTGGCACAGGATCTGGCCACCGCCAAGTACGACATGAAGTACGCCGACGTCATTGTGGACGTGGACGAAGCTTACTGGCAGATTATATCCATCGCCAACAAGAAAAAGCTGTCCCAGAGCTACGCAGACCTTCTTCACCAGATGGAAAAGGACGTGGACAATGCCATTGCGGCCGGCGTTTCCACCCAGTCGGACGCCCTGCAGGTGAAAGTCAAGGCCAACGAGGCCGATATGCTCCTCACCAAGGCCGGCAACGGACTCATCCTGGCCAAGATGCTGCTGTGCCAACGCATCGGCCTTCCCCTGGACAGTGAAATTGTGCTGGCCGATGAAAACCTGGAAATGATCCCCGAGCCGCAGAATCCGGGACAGAAGAGCCTGGAGGACATTTACGCCAGCCGCCCGGAGACGCGGAGCCTGAGCCTCGCCACCCAGATTTACGGCAAAAAAGCCAAGGTGGTGCGTGCCGACCTCCTGCCCCAGGTAGCCCTGACGGCCAATTACCTCATCTCCAACCCCAACCCTTATAACGGCATCCAGAACAACTGGAACGGGGGAATGTTCACCGCCGGAGTCATGGTTAACGTGCCCATCTTCCATGGCATGGAGAACGTGAACCGCTACAAGAAGGCCAAGGCCGAGCAGCGTGTCTATGCCGATCAGCTGGCCGATGCGAAGCAGCTCATCGGCCTGCAGGTGACCCAGCAGCGCAAGCTGTTCCAGGAGGCGCAGGAGAAGCTTCGCATGGCATCCTCCAACCTGGACGCTGCCGAGGAGAACCTCCGCTCCGCTACCGTAGGATACGAAGCCGGGGTAATTCCCACCAACACCACCCTGGCCGCCCAGACCGCCTGGCTCAGTGCCCACAGCGAATATATTGACGCGGGTATAGAACTCCAAATGGCTGCCGCTTTGCTGCGCAAAGCCGAAGGTGACATCCAGTAATCGAATAATCAAAAAAAACATATCATGGCAAAGAAGAATTACAATCTTTTGGTTGGTGTAGCGGCCCTGGTGGTCATTGTGCTCACCATTTCCATCGTGGGTTATGTAGTGTCCCGTCCCAAGCCCATCGTCATCCAGGGCGAGGCCGAAGCTACGGAGTACCGCATTTCCGGCAAGGTCCCTGGCCGAGTGGAAGAGTTCCGCGGCACCGAGGGCTCCATGGTGCACAAGGGCGACACCCTGGTCATCATCGATTCCCCTGAAATCCGCTCCAAGATAGCCGAGGCCAATGCCGCCAAGGCAGCCGCCGTGGCCCAGAAGAACAAGGCTCTCAACGGAGCCCGAAGCGAGCAGATCACCGGTGCCTACGAATTGTGGCAGAAAGCCCTGGTGGGCGAAGAGGTCATGCGCAAGTCTTATGAGCGCATGGTGAAACTGCACGATGAGAAAGTGGTCTCCGACCAGAAGTTCGACGAGGTAGAGGCCCAGTACAAGGCTGCCGTAGCTACCACCAACGCCGCCAAGAGCCAGTACGACATGGCCGTGAACGGTGCCCGCAAGGAAGACAAGGATGCCGCCATCGCCCTGGTGGAGCGCGCCAATGCCGCCGTGGAGCTGGTGAACTCCTACCTGGACGAAATCCGCCTCACTTCTCCGGCCGACGGTGTCATCGCCGACATCTATCCCAGGGTGGGCGAACTGGTCGGTCAGGGCTCTCCCATTATGACCATCCAGGATCTGGGAGACATGTGGTTCACCTTCAACATCCGTGAAGACCGGCTCAAGGGCATGCAGAGCGGTGACCAGCTCACCCTCACCATTCCGGCCCTGAACAGCAGGGAAGTATCGGCCACCGTCTATTACATTGCCGCCCGCGAGTCCTACGCCACCTGGAAAGCCACCCGTGAGATTGGCGAATTCGACACCCGCACCTTCGAGGTCCGTGCGCGGCCCAACCAGCCGGTGGAAGGCCTCCGTCCCGGAATGAGTGCCATTATGAACATAATGGAATAATGAACAGCTTAATCAAAGTAATAAGGAGGGAACTGGACATCATCCGTCGCAGGCCGGTTTACATCCTGGCCTCGGTGGGCGTGCTGCTGGTGAACATCGTGTTTTACGTCTCCCTGTTCGGGGACGGACTTCCGCACGATCTTCCCATCGGCCTTATTGACCAGGATCAGAGTTCCACTTCCCGCGCCTTTGCACAGCAGCTGGATGCTTCGCAGCTGGGGAAGGTCATCTATTACGATGACATGCACCTGGCCCGCAAAGACATGGAAACCGGTCGCATTACCTCGTATGTGGTGATTCCCGAAGGCTTCAATGCCGACCTTCAGAGCCAGCGGCAGCCGCACATAGGCTATTATGTAAACTCCCTGTATTTTGTGGGAGGGGCCCTGGCCTACAAGGACATTCTCACCATGGTGAACCTCACAGGAGGCGCCGTGCAAAGGGAAGTCCTGCGCATGAAGGGCATGAACGAGCGGGAAATCATGGCCCGGATCCAGCCCATCGTGCTGGACCAGCACCAGATTGGTAATCCTGCCACCAACTACGGAATCTATATCAACGGCGTGCTTTTGCCCGGTATCCTGGAGATGATTGTAATGCTCATCACCATCTACACCCTGGGCGCCGAGCTTAAGTACGGCACCTCCCGGCATTTGCTGGAAGTGGCCGACGGCTCCTTCGAGAAGGCCCTGCTGGGCAAGATGATTCCCTACGCCGTCATCTTTACGGTGCTGGGCGTAGTGTTGGAACTGGTCCTGTTCCATTGGCTCAAGTATCCTCTTGCGGGCTCCATCTGGTGGATGTTCCTGGACATGCTCCTGCTGGTGTCGGCCTCCGAGGCCCTGGCCGTCTTTATCATCGGCCTGTTCCCTGTGCTGCGCCTGGCCATCAGCGTGGGTGCCATCGTGAGCGTGCTGGGTATTTCCCTGGCCGGCTTTACCCTGCCGGTGGAGGTGATGCCTCCTTATATCCAGGGTTTCAGCGCCATCTTCCCGCTGCGGCATTATTATCTGTTCCACGTGCAGGAAACCATCTGGGGAAGCGGCTTTGCCGGATGGTGGCAGGAGGCCGTTCATCTGCTCCTGTTCCTCTTCCTTCCCCCGGTTATGATGAGACGTCTGCACAGCGCCTATATCAAGCAAGACTATGAGAAAGACTGATTCCTTCGTGCGGACGTGGTTCCGCAACTGGTACGATATCTTTGTGAATGAGCTCCGGCTCATCTTCTCGGACTCCGGCGTGATGGTGATCTTCTTCATCGGCGGTCTGCTGTATCCGGTGCTGTACAACCTTATCTATATGAACGGCACGGTGGACGAGATGCCGGTAGCCGTGGTGGACCTCTCCGGAGGCTCCTACAGCCGCCGTTACCTGCAGAAGGTGGATGCCACGCGGGAATGTGAGATCCTTACCTATTGCGCCTCGCTGGAAGAGGCCCAGAGGCTCATGCAGCAGCGTGTAGTGCACGGAGTGATCCTGATTCCGGCCGATTTTGACAAGCGCCTGGTGCGCGGTGAGCAGGGGTTCATCTCCACTTATGCCGATATGTCCAGCTTCATGTATTACAAGTGCCTCACCATGGGCACCAGCCTTACCATGCTGGACGAGATTCACCAGATTCAGACGGAGCGGTATGCAGCGGCCGGAGAAGACGGGCAGGTTGCCTACCAGTTAACCCAGCCGGTGTTGTATGATGAGAGCATGCCTTTCAACAAGCCCTTCTCCTACACCATCTTTTTCATATCGGCCGCCCTTATGCTGGTGATTCAGCAGACCATGTTTTACGGCTCTTCGCTGCTGGCGGGTACCCTGCGGGAGCAGAACCGCAGTTTCGCCTCCATGCCCCGGCATCTGCAGGGTCTGGGAATAGGCCGGGTGCTTCTGGGACGCGGAGCCGCCTACATGACGGTTTACCTGTTCATCGGCACCATCATAGCGCTGCTCATACCCTGGCTGTTCAAACTGCCGCAGCACGCCTGGTGGGGAGATATCATGGTGCTTTTGGTGTTCTTCATCCTGGACTGCATCTTTTTCACCTTCACCTGGAGCACGCTCATCTGGAGACGGGAAACCGTCTTCGTGCTCTTCCTGTCGGTTTCGCCCATCTGCATGTTCCTGACCGGCTTCTCCTGGCCCAATACGGCCATTCCGGAAGTGTGGCAGTGGGTGGGATATCTCTTCCCCTCCACCTTCGGTTGCCGGGCGTTCATAAACCTGAATACGGCAGGCTGCACCCTGGCCGATGTGGCACCGGAATTCCGCGCCATGATCATCCAGACCGTGGTGTACTACGTGCTGGCCTACGTGGCCATTTTTGCAGAAAACAAACTGATAGAGAGGCGCGCCTCCCTGCAGAATGCATAAAGAAGATGCCCGGTCAAGCCGGGCATCTTTGATTATAGCTTGCCTCGAAGAGACTAAACTGTTGGCCGAAGACCTCGGGGGATAATAGGGGCAGGGCCCCCTCAAACCTTCTAGAGTTCCTTTTCGCTAACACCGAAGGTATTACCTTGGCGGATGTCTCCGGTGTTAAGGCCTTTCTTGAGCCATCTCATACGCTGCTGGGCGGTGCCATGGGTGAAGGATTCCTCCACGGCATAGCCCTGCGACTTTTTCTGGAGATAGTCGTCGCCGATGACCGAGGCGCAGTTGATGGCTTCTTCCAGGTCGCCGTCTTCCAGAGAGCCGAAGAAGGCGTTCTCATAGTGGCCCCATACGCCGGCGTAGAAATCGGCCTGTAGCTCTATGCGTACACTCATACGGTTGGCATCGGCCTTGGACATGCGGGCCATCTGGCTGTGGGCCTGGTCCAGGGTTCCCAGCAGGTGCTGTACATGGTGGCCTACCTCATGGGCTATGACGTAGGCGTATGCGAAGTCTCCATCGGCCCCCAGCTGCTGACGCATGCTTGAGAAGAAGGACAGGTCTATGTAGAGGTTCTCGTCGGCGCTGCAGTAGAACGGTCCCATGGCTGCCTGACCCTGGCCGCAGGAGGTGCTGGTGCTGCCGGTGTAGAGCACCAGGGTAGGGGTCTTGTAGGTGCCCAGGCCGTTATCTGCGAAATAACGGGTCCATACGTCTTCCGTAGAGGCCAGAATCTGGCGGGAGAACTTGGCCAGGGCCTCGTTCTCGGGCGTGGGCTCGTAATTGCTCACCGTCTGGCCCTGAAGGGCGCCGGACTGCATCACATTTTGGAATACGTCTCCCAGGTTGCCTCCCATCAGTAGGGTGATGATGGCTACTATGGCTATACCGCCGATACCCATGCCGGCTGCTTTGCCGGTGGCCGCTCTCCGGTCATCTACATTGGTGCTTTCGCGCCTGCCGTCCAGTTTCATAATTCTATGAGTTTTAGGTTGTTAATCTATTTTTAACTTGAGGCTCAGCAGGGTGAGGTCGTCGTTGGGGGCGGCGCCGTCGCGGTGCTTTTCTACGGCTTCCTGGAGCATGAGGATAATGGCCTTGGCGTCCATCTTGTTGGCATCGGCCATAATATTGATAAGGTGGTCGTTGCCGAAGAGTTCGTACTTCGGGTTCTCAGCTTCGTTGAGGCCGTCGGTGTACAGGAGGATCTGCCATCCGCGGATGTCCGGGATGCTTTCTCCCTTGAACACCAGCTCGTCCCAGGTGCCCAGGGCCGTGTTGACCGTCGCCATGGGCAGGAAGTAGGCGGGCTTGCCGGGTTCGCAGATGACGGGCGGGTTGTGGCCGCAGTTGCAGAAGTCCAGCTTGCCGGTCTTGAGGTTGGCCATACCGATGAACATAGTCACGAACATTCCCTGCTCGTTATCGGCCGATAAGGCATGGTTAATCTGGGTGGCGATCTCTTCGGGGGTGTGGCCCTGCTGGGCGATCACGCGGAAGAGGTTACGCGTCACGGCCATGAACAAGGATGCGGGAACACCCTTGCCGGATACGTCACCTATGCAGAAGTACAGGTGGTCGTTCTCTACGAAGAAATCGTACAGGTCACCGCCAACTTCCTTCGCGGGAGTCATGGAACCGTACAGGTCGATGTCCTCGCGGTCGGGGAACGGCGGGAAGATACGGGGCACCATGCTCATCTGGATATCGCTGGCCACCATGAGTTCCCTCTCGATGGAAGCCTTTGCGGCCGATGTGGTCTTGATTTCGTCGATGTAATTGACCAGGGATTGCTGCATGCCCGAGAAGGACTGGCACAGACGGCCTATCTCGTCCACGCGGCCGGTGTTGGGCAGGGTCTGGTCAAAGTTGCCGGCGGCAATGGTTTCCGCCTGTTCGGCCAGGCTGCTCAGCGGGGCAATCTCGTGCCTGAACACATAGCTCAGGATGAGGTGCATGATGAGCATACCCAGGATGAAGATCATGATAACCACATTCCTCAGGCGGGTAAAGCCGCTGAAGATATCACTCTCCGGACATACGATGGCCGCACTGAATCCGGTGTTGCCCAGGGGCTTGTAGAATACGTAACAGTTTTCACCGTTCACCATGAGCTGCTTCACGCCTTCTTCCCCGTGTACCATGGCCTGACCCAGTGCCATCCGCTCCGGATTGTCCTGTTCCAGGGTCTCGGTGAAGATACTCTGGTACATCAGTTTCTCGGGGTCCGGGTGCACGAAGAAAGTGCCGCCCTGGCCAATCATGAAACTGTAGGAGTGGGGATAGGGCTTGACGGCCGAGATGGTCTCGGAAAGCCAGCTGAGGGAAAGGTCCGTGGCGATGGTTCCTATGTACTTGCCGTTCTCGTCCTTGAGCGACTTGCAGTAGGAGACAATCATGGTACTCTCGAAGTCGTTGTCGGGATCCTCATCCAGGAAAGGCTCGGTCCAGGCGGGGCGGTCCAGCAGTTTGCAAAGCTGGTACCAGTCCATGTAGAAGTACTCGTACTGGTCGTTTCCTTCCTGTTTGGCTTTGATTTCCCCGTTCTCAGAGTAGCCGTATACAGAGAAGAAACGGCCTTTTTGGGGGAAGTAATAGGGCTCGAAGGAAATGGAGCAGCCGTTGAGTTCCGGATTGTTCCTGAGGATTGATTTGGCATACACATACATGGAATCCGGAGCATCCAGATGACGGAGCACCAGCCAGTCCGTGTTGTTGGTGGCTACTTCTACGCGTTCCAGGATACTGTTGACGCGCAGTACGGTATTGTTAAGGATCTGGGTGGCACGGTCCATGGCCTCATTCCTGACGGTCTCGCGGGACTGCAGGAAGAGGAAGCCTACGGACGCTATGAAGACAATACTGGCCATAGCGGCCACAATGATATTGAGGCGGCGGGAGAACGAAGCCCGGAGGAAGTTAAAATTGAGATTCATGGCAGTTACCGGGCTGAGATGTGTTCGTAAGTGACTTCTTCCAAAAGGAGCTGGCTCTCCATCATAAGGTCAGATGCCAGTTTGACCATGTCCGGCCGCAGACGGAATTCACGCTCTCCGGAATCCCTGTCTACCTGCAGCCTCAGGATTTCCTGCAGCTGAAGTTTCTGCATGGTGCGGTTGGTGGCTACACCGTACTGCTTGACATACTTCATCACAATGTCCAGGGCCTCGTCGGGATGCTCTGCACAGTATATCCAGCCCTTTTTGCTGGCTTCGGCGAAGCGATGGGCGGCATCCTTGTTCTTTTCGTAGCAATCCCTTAACATGTATACGCCGTCTTCCTGCACATTGTAGTTGTGGTCGCAGAAACGGTAGACATTGTTTTCGGTAATTTGGAAGCCGCTCTGCTTGATGAGGTAGAATTCGTTGTAGCTCATGGCCAGGGTGGCGTCAATGGCCCCGGAGATGAACAGGTTGATACTGGAGGCGAAGCGGATCCAATTGTAATCGAGGTCTTCCTTCAGGCTCATGGCCAGGGCAATCTGGTCGAAGCCCACGCTCCAGGTTCCTACCCGGATACCCTTCTGCTTGATGGGGTTCTCGTCCTTGCGGGAAACGATGACCAGTCCGTTGTTCATGGACGTCTGGAGGATGTTGACCAGCGGAACTCCGTTGTCAATGGTCTCCATGGCCTGGCACAGCTGCAGGGTTGTAAACTGACTGGTGTTGTTGCGCAGACGGGCGATGGCCGATTCCGTAGCATTGGGATGGACTATCTCCAAGTCAATGCCGGCATCCTTGTAAAAGCCCAGTTCAAGGGCTACGTAATAGCCGGCAAACTGTGCCTGCGGGGTCCACTGGGGCGTGAACGTCATCTTTTGCTGCGCCCAGGCCGATCCCGTCAGGGCCAGTCCGGCAAGGAACGCAAGAAGATGGGGAAGTTGCTTCATGCTCGTAAATTTAATTATTGTTCAAGTTCATCATATACTCCTACCTCGGCGATGGAAAGGAGTCCCTCGTAGGAGGTGAAACGTACGCGGATGGCATCGGCCTCCACGGGGGAGAAGCGACAGATGTGCACCCGGCTCTGGCGGGAAGCGTCGGTGGCGACGGGCTTCCATTCACCGTTCCGGAGGGCTTCCACCACCAGTTCGCTTATGCGGGGCTCGGCCTTTTCCGTGACAACTACCATGGAGACGGGCGTGCCCTTGTCCAGTTCCACCTTCCACCACGGTTCTTTGACCGCCGGACTGGAGACCCAGGCCGTGGCAAAGTTGTCGTCATTGGCCAGGTCCATGAGGTCGCAGTCATCGGACCAGGAGGAGTCGCAGGTTCTGTCCACCGCCAGGTTGATGCTGGTGATGGGTGCGGGGGCTTCCGGTACATCCACCAGATGGCCGGTATTCTTCCAGATCTGGCCTATGCGCCGCATGGCTTTCTGGGCGTTGGCGTCTATGAGTCCGTCCCGGTTGGGGGCGGCGTTGAGGATATAGGTGCAATAGGCTTCGTTGTAGGGGATGATATTATCGGCCACTATCTTATCCACATCCTTGAGCTGGTCCGTGGGGAAGGATTCTTTCCAGAACCAGGTGCGTTGCAGGGGATAGCAGGCCATGGCGGGAAGGCGGTTGACCTGGGCCGATATCTTTTGCCCGGCGCCCTGCTCGTAGCAGCGGATGTCGGAGTAGAAGAGGGCTTCCTGGGGATACTTGGCGCCGTTGAGGTCCATCACCAGACAGTTGGGCTGAAGACTCTTGATGTAGGAATAGAGCTCCGGGAAAGAGACATCCGTATAGGAAATACGGCCCCAGGGCGCGTCCCATCCGTCAAACATGATGGTGTTGACCGGGCCATAGCCGGTGAGGAGTTCCTTGAGCTGGGCCTTGATGAAGGCGGTTTTCTCGGGAGTAAAGGGCAGCGTGTGACGGATGCGGTGATGGGTATCCAGGATGGAAAAATGGAACATTACCTGCATGCCGGCCTCGTGGAGGGCGTCCGTGAGTTCCTTGAGCACGTCCCTTCCCAGCGGGGTATGCATTACGCTGTAATCCGTGGTGGCGGTGTCCCACATGCAGAATCCGGCGTGGTGCTTGACGCTGATGCAGATGAATGTGGCGCCGGCGCTCTTGGCCGTGGCCACCCACTGGCGGGTATCTAACTTGGTGGGGTTGAAAACGGCGGCTTCCAGGTCCGGATCCGTCCAATCGGCCTCCTGGAAAGTGGGAAGCCCGAAGTGCACGAACATGCCGAAGCGCAAGTCTACAAACTCCTGCTGGAGCTGATGAAGGCTCTTGTTCTGGGCCGATACATTCCAGCACAACCCCAGTAGAAGGGAAGCAAGGAGAACAGCCAGGGATTTACGGGTTTCCATTGTAAGTCGCGCAGTTAGCACTCAAAGATACAAAAAATAGATGATGAAACAAAAAATCTGCGCACAAGCTGGCCTGGCGCAGATTTTAAGGGTGGATTTGTCCTGTTTATTTGGGCATCTGGGCGCCGTAGTTGGGCACTTTGCCGAAGAGGTCCTTGGCCTTCTCCCAAGGGTACTTGTTGCAGTACATGCTGGGGCGCACAATCTCCGTTCCCTGCTGGTTGAGGCCGAACATGCGGTTCACCTGGTTGGCGGCGGAATTGGCGTTGTAGCTCTGGGAGGACATGATCTTGAGGGTAAGGAAACCTTCCAGATAAGGCTGGTCAATGGCGTTGATGAAAGCGTCGTTGCCTTCCGGCATCTCCATATTGCCTTCATATTTGGGGCCGATCTGCTCCGCCTCCTCAATGCGGGCGGCGGGGACGGAAATGGAAGCGGCGCCGGCGGAGGCAATCTCAAGGTCGCGGCGGTTGGCGAAGAAGTAGTTGTCGTACAGGTTGCTGATCTTGGCCTGCTCCATGGCCTGGGTGGTCTCATAGTACACACGCTCCACACCGCAGTTGCTGTTGCAGCCGAAGATGTTGTTGTGCACATCGATGGTGCGGATGCCGTTCATGAATCGGAAGCCCTGACCCATGTCGTCGAAGACCTTGGTGCGGGTCCAGGTGAAGAGGACGGTGTTGTGATGGAACTCAAAGGAAACCAAGGGGATGTCGGCGTCGCGCACGCTGCCGCGGATCTGGCAGGCGGCATAACGGCAGGCGATGAAGATGTTGTTGCTGATCTCGATGTGGCCCTTGCCCATGAGACCGGCGATGCCGTAGTCGCGGCAGTTGACGAAGATGCAGTTGGAAACACGTACGTTGCCTTCCACATCCAGGTGCAGGGCGTACTCGTCACCGTTGGCAAAACCTACCTTGGGGCAGTTGGGGGCGGCGTCCGGTTCTACGAAACGGCCGGTGAGCACGCCTTCGTTGGGGGTGCCGGTAATCTCGTCGTTCACGTTGGCCACGCAGTAGATGTTGTTCTCGCCGAAGTCGAACACCAGGCCGTCAATGACTACGGTTCCCTCGGGTCCGTTATAGCCGTAAGGCCTTCTGGCGTTGAAGTTGAACAGGGGAGCGATGAACTTCTGGTCCGTGGGCTGGAGCTTGGTGATGTGCTTGATGACATCGCGCTCGCTGAAGTCGGGGGAGTAGCCTCCGTAGATGCTGATGAACTTGCCCCTGTCGGCCTCCTGGGAGGAGTTTCCGAAACGGCCGCACTCGATGTAGCCGCGGTCCATGTTGCCCAGGTAGTTGCCTTCGGCCACCAGGATCACGTCATTGTCCTCGGCGGCATTGATGGCCTTCTGGAGGTCCTTCATGGCGGTGGTGGCGGTGAGACCATCGGCCCTGGCGGAGCCCGTGGTGGCGCTTACATAATAGGTCTTGCCCTTGGCGGCAGGGGTGGAGGAAGTGGCTTTGGTCGCCGTGTTGGAGGCTGCCGTGGAGGCGCTGTTGCCGTTCACTGCCTTCTTGGCGGCGTCTTTCAGGTTTCTGAGGTTAAGCTGTGCGTTAGCAACAGTTCCAGCTGCAAGCATGAGCATTACAACTGCAACGAATTTGGGAGTTCTCATGGTTAAGTATTTGTTTTATTTGTAGATTTCCGGGAAAGGACGGCCTCTCCAGTCTTCGGGGATCTGGAGGCCCAGGATATCGGCCATGACGGCCGGGGTGTCGTATTGCATGACAGGCTTGGTGATTTCGTAGCCTTCCTTGATGCCCTTGCCGCAGACGATGAGCGGGGTTTCCATCTCCA
>Ga0265298_10002696_pt1 | contig 24297 bp, 47 predicted proteins | sample AusTroGonzalo_MG_3_FD_193486 | JGI IMG/M metagenome (GOLD analysis project Ga0265298, IMG submission 193486) | Bovine rumen microbial communities from tropical cattle in Woodstock, Queensland, Australia - Gonzalo_01 | ecosystem: Host-associated > Mammals > Digestive system > Stomach > Rumen ...
CGTATATGTAAATACCCTCTTGATGGGACTCGATTTACTACTTTAAACTATAAAGCTCAGCAAGAAGCTATGGCGGCACTTAGTCCTAATACATATAAGGTTTGGACATATTTGTGCGGTCATAAAGATTAGTATGAATTGGGATTGAGTAGTAAAATTGTTGATGAATTTTGTCATATATCACGGGGTACTTATGACAGAGCAGTTAAGGAACTCATAGAAAAAGGCTATTTAATGGAAGCTGAACTTTATGATGGTCTTACCGGCTACGTATTTTGGGAGGGCGGCAAGACACAATATGAAAATACGACTACTGTTCAATTTTAAAGCAAAGGATTGCTTTATCCAATGGCAACTAATAAATTATAAATATTAATATTAGAATAAACTTACGAACTATTTAATTTAATTTAAATTGTGAGGTGATTTCAAATGACAAAAGAAAAAAATTCTCTTCTTAACTTAATAATGTATGGGGGTAGTTCTCCTTCTAACTATCACTATAGTTCTCCTCTTTCAGAAAAAATTGACTACCAAGCTTTAGTTGAAGAACTAAATAATTTCCACCACGAAATTCTTCCCCAAATTTCCTATCCAATAGAACCAATTCCAGATTGGGATGTTCCCTATGGAGAGCGCGAACCTTACTAGGTAGTAAAAGCCCATTTAATTTCTCAAAACTCAACCCGCATAAGCTCGTCTTCAAAAAGCGTTGATGACTATAGGATTGAAAATAAAGGGGCACTATCAATTAATCCTCAAAGCTTAGATAGGGTAAGAAAAGACTTAAAAGAACAACTAATTTCCCTTACGAGAGAAGAACGAAATGAAATTCTTATTGAAGTTCTAAATAGAATTAATTCGTCCTTAGTTCAAATCAATAATGAGTTCTATCGTGACTATTGGACTTGTGGTAAATGGACAAATCCCCCTTATTACTATAAAAATGCAATTCTAGTAACTTTGTCTCCCCTTAGTAAAAACGAAATTGACCTTATAATGTCAATTCCAATTAAACCTAATTCCTAAGCTTAAGCCCCCTTAATAAAGGGGGTTTAATTTTTCCCTATGTCTTGCCGCGGTCCTATGAACGAAGTTGTAATAATTGGGTTTTCTAAATCCGTTCAATAGAGTCGCGGCACGAAATAAGCTTAAAGTTTAAAAAGGGGATTTAGTTTTGGTTCGGGGCGAAGCCCGAATTTTAATTCTAAAGGAAGGAATTGATTTTAAGTATTAAAAAGGGGGTTGGATTTAAGTCTTAAAAAAGGGGTTTGGTTAAAAAAAAGAGCTAAAAGGGTTGGTAGAAAAGAACTAAGGGGTTTAGTTAAAAAGGGACTAAGGGGGTTTAGTTCCTATGGGAAGGGGAAAAAAGAAATGGAAAAATCGGTTTAAGAAGTGGGGTTTAAAAAAATAATCGTGGGGTTTAAAAAATAGCTATGGGACGTAGGAGAAAACGGTGTCTACTCGTGGTGTAGGAGGGTTGGCTCTCGCAAGGGTCAAAGCAAATCTATATAAAAAATACGCTTCCGGATATAGGCTGAACCCGATATTTTCGTGATAGAGGGGCATAAAATCAAAGGAAGAGTTAAAGAGAAAATGCGTTAATTAAAAAGAAAGTATGTAAAAGTGTGCCAAAGAATGTAAAAACGTACCAATTAAGAAGATATAAATAAAAAACGTGCCAAAGAATGTAAAAGTGTGCTAAAAAGCATAAAAACGTGCTAAAGAATGTAAAAGTGTGCCAGCCCGAGCTAGTCCTAGTCAAATATTTGTAAAATAAAATTTTTTCTTACGAAGCGGCAAAATCCGGGTCAAATATTTGACTTTTGAAAATTTCTTGCCTTTTTAAAAAGGACAAGGCTAAAAGATGCGCCGCCCGCCGGCGCAGCAACTTTTGATTACTTTTCCTTGCTTTGGAAAAGTAATACTATATAATGTCATAAATTTTGAAAAACGGTGTCATAAATTTTGAATTTTGGTGTCATAAATTTTGAAAAACGGTGTCATAAATTTTGAGTTCGGTGTCATAAATTTTGAATTTTTCAAATATTTAAGAAAATCTTGAATTTTTAGAGAGATTTTTCTCAAAATTCACTTAATTATTGAGCAAAAGCTCTAAAATATTTAAAAAAAGGAGGTTTTTACAGTGGAAAAAATCAAAGGAACTAAGAATTGTGCGCCAATGCCACGAAGACAAGATGAAATTGTTGATAATCCTATGAAACTTTATACTTATTTAGTTTGTATAGGGGGGTTAGCAGAATACCCAGAGAATGCCCGTATGTTCAGACATAGGGACTTGTCTTTTACGAAAATATAGAGGGCTACTGGAATTACAAACGATACAGTTAAATTGTATATGTTTTATCTTGAAAAGAGGGGGCTTATTGAATATAAGGGGGAACATAAATTTAGCTCAGCAATTGCAAAAAGGGGGTTCGAAAATTCTAAAGATTATAGAATTGCGGCAATGAAAAACGCAAAAGAAGTATGGGCTTTACGTAACAAAGAAAAAAGTAGCGCTTATATTATTCCTCGTCCTAATCCCTGGACTCCTGTGCCAGAGGTTACTTTGGAGAAGTTGAATAAAGATTTTGAGATTAGTGAAATGGAATTAAAGATTTATTTAATTTGCTGTAGTATAAGAGACTTGTGTATAAAGAATAATTAGACTTATAAAACTGTTACTCTTGAAAATTTGAGAGACATATTGGGTACTGCTTTACACTCAGTAACAGATGCAAAAATCCGTCATGCATTGTATTTTTATAAAGGCATTGGACTCTTAGAATTTGAAGAATGTTTTAAATCCAATTCTCGTGGCGCGAAAATTTCTGTCTTTAAGATAAACGAGGTTCATTATTATATTGATAATCGAGTAGAAATATTAGATTAGGAATTGAATGACTTTACTGAAACTGATAAGGAAGAAGTAAGAATAAGAATTGAAAAAGGTTTTGAAAAGGAGGAATCAGCATGACATTAAAAACTATATTATTAACGTTAACAGATGAAGTTACATCTATGTATACCAAAATAGAGGAAAGTATTGATGGACTACTAGGAGAACAGCTTGCAGTGGAATTCGTATGTATAGATAATATATTGTGGGATTATGTATATTATTTTACTACAGAGCCGCATAAGATAGATTTAGACGAAATAGATGAATTAGAGTTATTACCAGAATATCGAGATAAAGAACGAGAATTAATTATGCAATTATTTTATAATATTTATTTATATGCCTATTTTATGTGCTAGAATAAAGATAGATTAATTTAGGAATATAAATATTATGCTTAGAATTTCTTTTGGAAAGCATTTGGTATGATTTATTGGGATAAAATTGAATTAAGTGAATGCTTCTATGATACTTATTTATGGCTAAATGGAACAGAATACCTTTTTGAAAGAAGTTTTATCTGTGGATTTAATGAATTCAAAGAATTAATATTTACAGAAAAGGGACATGATAAATTGGAAAGAGGCGGCTCATTTCCTATATATCGGAAGTAAAAGCATTATTAAACATATGTTTTTAATTAAAATAAATTAACAAAATCTGCCCGCGAACATATGTTCTGGGGCATTTTTTCTTTACTTAAACCTTGCCGCCGACCCAGCTCGTACGATTGAAACGAACATATGTTCGATTATTAGAATTGTCAAATATTTGACACGCCGGCGCAGCTTAGTTCTAGTTTCCAACCTAAACCCAATCCCCAGCTCGCACGCGAATCCTAAACCTAGCTCGCCCAGCTCGAACGCAGCTCACAGACGACCTAAACCCAGCTCACGGAGGAATTTAATTAGTCCCAAGAAGAACTAAACTAGCCCTTAAGAAGCGTAACTAGGCAGATTATCCCCGAAAAGAGACAACTTTAGCACTTTAAAGCGGTAATACTTTAACACTTTAGTGTAGAAATACTTTAACGTAGTAGTGTAGTAGCACTTTAATACTTTACCACTCTGCACTTTAGAACTTTAAAGCGCGGCGGGACGGGAGCGGTGTTCATAGTTCCGTCATAATTGACCTTGTGCCGGCCTGCGTGTTCACAATCTGGTCACAATTAACTGCATCCCGGCGTGTTCATAGTTTCGTCACAATTAGTAGTTAATTATGTCCAAAGTGTGAACGAGAACCGGCGGCGCATCGTTACATAATTTAAATTATGAAACAAACCCCGTGCGGCGACTTTAGCGTGGTAAGGTGATAAAGTTAACTTATAACAATTTTAAATCCGGCAACTTGCACAAAAAAATAGTTAAACTTTGTTGAATCTGCGAATTGAAAACGCTTTGGAAATGTGGTATAATTACTATAGTAAAAAACGAAAGGATGTGTTACAGTGGCAAAGAATATTATTGTACTTGACGTTGAGGGAATGAGTGGAAAGCGCCCGTATGACGTCGGGTATATAATTGCTGATTTCAAGGGAAATGTCTATGAGGAACGTTCGTTTGCTTGTATGCCTTGCATATGGGAGAACCTTGCAACCTCTATGAAAACTGCCCTTGAAACTGTAAAGGAGATGACTCATAGAAACATTAGGGAAATTCTGGAAAGCCCGCAAAAGTATAATTGGTCTACTATTGAGCAGATACGAGAAAGTTTCATAGCAGATGTTATGAAATATCATGTCTCTGAAATATGGGCATACAATTGTTCTTTTGATAAGGGAATGATGTCAAGACTTTTTGATGATGATACTTTAGCAAAAGTTAATTGTGAATGGCTTGATATTTGGTCTGCTATTGTATTGACTAAGTGTTGTACAAAGAAATATGTAAAATTCTGTAGAGAAAATGACTTTCTAACTGAAAAGGGGAATTGCAAAACCTCTGCGGAAGTTGTCTATGCATATTTGACTAAAAACATTGATTTTAGTGAGGAACACACTGGACTTTCTGACTGTAAAATTGAGTATGAAATTTTACTCTATGCAAAGCAGTCAAAGAAAAAGCTTGACGGCACTATTGCTAATCCGTGGAAACTAGTAAAAAATTTCTGCGAGGAAAGAGGGCTGTAAAGCCCTTTTTCTTTACAGAGAAAATGCCGTAAAGGAGATTTGCTTGACGCGAATTATTTAAAAGATTTAACTAAATGCTTTAACGCTTTAAAGCGTTGCGCCGGCGCTACCTGTGCGTTCATAATTTAGACATAAAATAATGATGCTGCGGCGCTTTAAAGTAATAAAGTGGAAATTTACAAAATATTTAAATTTAAAGTATTGAATTTTCATAAACTTATGGTATAATAAGATTAAAGAAAAGGAGTTAAACCTTAAAGGAGTTGATTTTAATGTATAATAATATAAAGATAACTAAAGAAGAAAGTAACATGAGATTAAGTTTATATCTCTATATTCAATCTAAAAGGACAAAAACCGTTTATGTAAATGAGATTGCAAACAAATTTAATATAACCCATAAGAAAGCATATCAGTTTCTTACAACTTTTTGCAATACTGGACTTTTAAGAAAAGTTTATCTTAGAGATAAAACCATATTTGAATTAAGGGAGCTGATTTAATATGTATAATAGGAATAATTTTTCTGACCGTGATTCAATAGAATTTAAAAGAAATAAAGACATAGAGAAAATAATTAATTCTCTAATTTATAATGCACACTTAATTGATGATGGTCAAACTCATTGGCGATTAGATATAAATGATAAGAAATTACAATCGAATAAAGAACTTTGTCAGTATTTAACAGAAGCACAGAAAAATTTAATTGAAATAACAACAGAAATAATAAAAATGAAAGCACTATTAAAAGCAGATGAAAAGGTCTTATGACCTTTTCTTTTTAAAATTGAACTTTAACACTTTAAAGCGCTATGTTTGTGCCGGCGCCCATTCATAGTTCTGTAATAAAATTGGTATCGCGGCACCGTGTTCATAATTTAATCACAATTCGCTTTCTCGCTTTAAAGTTCTAAAGTGTTAAAGCCGAAAAAAAGGGGCATTTCTGCCCCTCAAACATTAGTTCTTTCCTCCTTTTGTTTTGGAAATTCTTTCCTTTTTCTTCTCTTCTGCTTTGGCGTTTTTCTCTGCCTTAGACTTGGCGAGTTCTTCCGCAATTGCCATCGCTACGTCTACATCGTCAAGGGTAATTGCTTGACGGTCAGTGTTTGCGGTTTTGGTATCGTTCCACTGCTTTGACTTGATGTTAATTTCAGCGAGTGCGCCCATAGTCATTTTATCTCTGTTCAGAACGTCACCCACATCAGCGATAATAGTACCGCCTGCGATTTTAGAACCGCCCTCGTTGACATAGATATCATAGGGCAGATATCGCACAAAGTCCTCACCAAATTCCGCGACAAGCGCATTGAAGATAATCATGCCGATACGCTTTCTGATTTCCGCCTTGCGAATAGTGTCATTTGCCAGTTCCATAAGGTCAGTGTACCTCATACTAAGCCCCTCTTTCTTTAGACTCTTGTCCTTTTCTGTACTCTTATTATACCATAGGTTTATGAACGTGTCGTTGGAATTTTATTAAGGATTTGTAAACTTTTACTTTAGCGTTTTATCACTTTAAAGCGTTGCGCCGGCGCACCACGCCCGCGTTCATAATTTAGACATAAAATAAAAGGGCGCATTAAAGCGCCCAATTTATTATAAATCTATGGATATGATGATTAGGGAAAAAATCCTTAATAAAATCAAAGGTAACTGCGGGAATTTTAGGAAAAGCGGGTAAAGTTTCTATATATCTTGCAAAACTTTCAGTGTCTTCTCCTATTTCGAGAATTCTTTCTCCTATATAAATATAGTCAAGAAATTCACAGTCAAGAAGAATATCATCATCATTGAGATAATCCCAAAATTCATCAAATGTTATATCTTTAACATTCATAAGAAAGTAAGAGCTACACCGTTTAAGAATTTCATGTTCTGGAAAATTGGATATGAAATCATTAAATAATAGTTCAAAATCTTCTCGTGAAAAGCGAGATAATTCGATTCCGTCCATAATAGTAACACGTCTTTCATAACTCATAATATCAGCAACCTTTCTGATTTATTTTCTATATTTATTATAACACATATTTATGAAGTTTCAATGCTTTAAAAGTTAATATTTTGTAAATTCGTGTTGTAAATCTGCGGTGTATAATCTATGACCAATTTGTGAACGGGGCGCCGGCGCAAGTTAAAAGTTTTAATTAATTAAACAAATAAAGAAAGCAGTTAAACTGCTTCCTTTATTTTCCAGTAAGTTCTATTCATTTTCTTGTGTTGTCTTTCACATCGAACAAATATGTCTTTTTCTATAAGTACATCTTCCAAACCAGTATGTGATTCTTTGAAATTATTATTTAAAGTCAAATAACGATGAAGTATTTCGGCAGTGAGTCGAACCTGACCATTTTTAGTTAAATAGTTATTTTTCTTACACCAATTAACATATGTTTTCTGTTTGCCTATGGTAGTTCTTGCCATTGCTAGAGTATCCCAAACTGTTACCTCATAAGGTAGAAAATAACGGCATTTTGACTTGGTTAAATAACGAATTGTAGTATTTAAAGCCTTGATATCAAAACGCGCATTATGCGCCATAAGTGCTTTGATATTATATTTCTTAATGACTTCATTGATAATTCTCCTAACTTCAAAAAATGTTTTTAACTCTCTTGTTCCTGCGTCAAGGTCTGCGATATAAATTGATATTTTATTTGCATAATACGCGGTTTTCATAAGTTCGGGCATATAAACAAAGATATCTTTTATTATATAACTATGCTTTTCATACACCTTACCTTTCTTGTCAATAACGGCAAAACCGATATCATAAGTTAAAGGGTCATCAAGTCCATTGGCTGTCTCTGTGTCAAGTACAATATAATAATTCTTCATGGTTGTATCTACCGCCTTTCTTAATATCAATTATACCAAAGTTTTATTAATATTAAATTAGAATTAATTGAATAAAATGTAAACTTTGCGCTTTAGCACTTTAAATCGTGACGTTAGAGTTATGACTAAATTGTGAACGTGCCGGCGGGCGACTTTCACGCAGTAAAGCGGTAACGCTTTAAAGTATTAAAGTGTTAGAGCAATAAAAAGAGGGGCATTTCTGCCCCTCACATGGTCATTCGACCTCTTCACCAGTTGCGGCGAACTGATAGCCGCGCACGTAGTTCTTCTTGGTGTCCTTCACCTTCTCATGCTTAATTACCTTGCCAGTATCTACCAACTGCTTTAACAGTGCGGAGATATGCTGAGTATTAGTCTCGAAGATATCAGCAAGTTCCTTAGCGAAGAACACGCGTTCGGGTTCTGCGGCGAGAGTTTCAAGTATCTTGGTCTTGATATCCTCGTTAGCCTTCTGCTTGGGAGAAGTGGACTCCCTCTTCTTGGCGTTCTTCTCGTCAAGCTTTGCAAGAGCATTAGTTGCAAACTCGGTGAGTTCATCGGATACGTTAGCGGTTACAACTGCGGTGTAAAAATCTCTGTAAGTCATGATATACCTCTTTCTCCGTTTTTACGTCTATCGGCTGACCTCTGTTGTGGGGTTTTCCCCCTCTTCTGTAATTATATTATACCATATTTTGCGGAGTTTGTCAAGTAAACTTTTTGTGAATTTGTTTCTTGACTTAATCAATTCCGCTATTGGTACGGTAGAGTACCTGTGGAGTGTATCGGTTCCGCCCTATTGGGTTTCCCTCTCCCCTTGTCTCTATATATATTATACTACAAATTTCTTGGAAAGTCAATGACTTTTTGATTACGAATAGTTACAGATTGATTACAAATAATCACACGTATGTTCGCTTTAGCATTTTAAAGCGTGAAACGCGCCGCGGCGCCGTGTTCATAATTTGGACATATTCAAGTTGCTATGGCGGCATATCGCAATTTAAAGTATAAAAGTGCAAGTTTACAAAATGTTTAAATTTAAAGTATTGAATTTTAATAAATTTATGGTATAATTATATTAAAGAAAAACGAAAGGAGTGATTTAAATGAAAAAAAACTATATGTATTTACATTACGAGTTATTGTTTCGACCCTGTTGTTTATACTTCACTTGAAGAAGCACGAAAAGCGCTTGATAATGATATTGATTATTTTAAAAAGCGTTGGGGATATGACGATGACGATATACAAGAATGTTATAATGAACTTAATAATTGTAGTGTAAGTGAAGGATATATCGGAACTTATCTCGGTGATACCAATTTTGACATTTACATAAGAGAAATTGAAATTTAAGGAGGATAATATTATGAGTTTTAATAAAGCAATAACTTATGGAAAAGAACATCGCAAACCTTGGATTGGAAAAAATAAAAGCAAAAATATTGACAATACTTGTAGGAATCACGGTTCTTGTGAATATTGTAAAAGTAATCGTTTGTATCAATATACAAAAGAAAAAATAAAGACAGACGAGTCATTAAAGGAAGTGATTTTTAATGATAGATTTAAAAATTGAGGATATTTACAATAAGGCTACATATACATTTTCTGTGTTTAAAGCAATAGAGCAAGAACAAGAGAGATTACGAAAAATGTTTCATAGAGAGCGTAAAATTAATCTTACATTATTGCATTATCTCAATAAATATGGAACAATTTCAGATGAAAAATATAGGTGTTTTATGGCATGGTGTCAGCATAGCGATGAAGATGTTTCAAAGATAGGGGAAGCAATTTTTGATGATAATGAAAAGATAGTTTTGTCACAGGAGAGGGTCTTTTGACCCTCTTTTATTTTATCTCCTTTAAATATTTTAATGTTTTAAAGTGTGAGCGTCGTGCCGGGACGCGTTCACAATTTAGTAATATTCTCTTAATATTTTATTGGCGTTTCACACACTAAAGTGTTAAAGCGGTGAGTATAAAAAAATGAAACTCCTTGCGGAGTTTCAAATTTTTACATGGCTTTGAGTATACCTATTATATTATCAACATCATATGCGCCCTTGCCCCACTTTTCACGGTTTCCTATTTCATCGTCAAAAAGTATTCCGTTAGAAATTTCATGTTTTGGTGTGCCATAAGGTACGATATAGATATTATCAAATTCAACACTTGTTAAATGTTTAGCAAGCCATTTTCTTTTAGCATTTGTAACCGCTTTGTCATAATCGGCGTTGCTATTCTTAGCGAGCCACGATATGATATTGATTGTATAACCTTTGTTCTGTAATTTGTTCAGCAGTCTTGCGAGAACCTGCATATTTACAAGGGGTTTCGCTTCTGCATAGGGTTTCGGGTTGTTGTTGATAAGGTAATCAAGCCAATTAGGAACACCGTACAAATCTGCAATAGTGCCGTCAAGGTCAAAATTAATAATTTTTTCATTAGTCATTTTATGACCACCTTTCTGATTTATTTTCTATATTTATTATAACATAAAATTATTAAAAATCAATATTTTAAATTTAAATAAAATGTAAACTTTAAAATCTATTAAATATGAAATAATAATTAAGTGGCACATGGTCAACACGCATTAAATCATATTTTATTCATATTTATTTATGATAATTTGACTTTTAATATATTTTGGTGTATAATTAAAATATAAAGTATTTTAATGTCGGAACAAATTTTTAGACATTATAAAAGAAAATGTTACATATAATTTGAATTGAAAAAAACTAAAAAATATTAATTATTTCATAGGAGGTTGTTTTTATGGAAAATTGGGTAGATATTAAAGGATATGAAGGATATTATCAAGTAAGTGATTAGGGAAATGTAAAACGACTTGCTGGAAGTCCAAGATGTAAGGAGGATAGATTATTAAAACATTCAATTTCTTCAAATGGTTATTTGTTTGTTACTTTGAATAAAGAAGGAAAATCAAAAATAGTTAGAATACATCGTTTAGTAATGGAAAATTTTTATCCCATTGAAGGAATGGAAAACTTTGATGTAAATCATATTGATGAAGATATAACTAATAATAAATTATCAAATTTGCAGTGGTTAACACATTAGGATAATTTAAATTATGGAAACCGTGCTAAAAAATATGGAGAGTCAAGAGGTAAAAAAGTAAGGTGTATTGAAACTGGTATAATTTATTGTAGTACAAGAGAAGCGGAACGTCAAACTGGTTGTGCGCATAATCATATTAGTGACGTATGTAAAGGAAAAGTAAAAACGTGTGGAGGCTTTCACTGGGAATATGTGGAAGATAATTAATACAGAGGGTCATTTGACCCTCTTTTTTATCTTATCACTTTACCGTTTTAAAGTTCAATGTGTCGCGCCGGCGCCCGTTCACAATTTAGACATATTTGGATTTGGTTAAAATTTTTAACTAATTAAATAAAGAAAAGGTTGACATTAGTCGTCAACCTCTTTAATTATTTCAATATGAGTTATCCAAACTTTTGGCAAAAAATTATATTGATGTTTGATTTTTTGCAAAGCATAATATTTATTTAGTGCTGTAACATAATCAGTCCAATTAATTTTATTATTAGTTAGCCATACTTTCCAACGATATGACACTTGTTCTCACCTCTCTATAAATTGATGTTCTGTTATGCTGTAAATCCTGCCGCTTGTAAAATAAATATAGTTGTTTTCAATTTTGTCTATGCAACCTATTGTAAAAATTCCTTTTTCCTCACTTATTTCCTTAAATGCTTCAATAATATCACTTATCCACATTTTAAATCACTTCTTTATCTAAATGCAAGCAGTATCAACCCGATTGTAATTGCAGTACAACTGCAATCCTTAATCTTATCTGCTTTTGGTCTTTTGAGAACGAATGACCGAGTAACAGAAATCATATTACATAGCAAGTAAACGCACTGACCAAGCAAATACCATTTACCAATAATGCACTGTCCTGTGATTAACCCCATAAGAACCACGTAATTTAAGTTTTCAAAAAGTTTTTCGCACTTCATAGAGTAAACCTCACTTTCTTTTCTTTACTGTAATTATATTATAACACAAAAGCAGGTTTAATTCTTACTTATTTTCTCAATAAATAATGAATTTTCTATGAATTTTTGCTTTAATACTTTAAAGTGTGATGTGCTGTGCCGGCGCGACGTTCACACTTTAGTCATATTTAAATTTAGTTAAAACATTTACTTTATTTATAAAAAGTTTTCTTGACATTTTAAGCAAAACATGATATAATTAGATTAAAGAAAAGGTTAGAAACCTTGAAATAAAAAGGAGTGTTGGAAAATGAATAGAAAAGACACATTATCGCTAAGAGAATTAAGAGAATTAACTAAAAATTTACCTGATGATACTGCGGTTTTAATTCGTATGGAGCGAGATACTGCTGTAGCAGTAAATGCTTATCCTGTTGAAACAAGTTTAGATTCACAAGGCGTTTTTTTATTAGATTTAAACCCTTACGCTTCAGTAACTTTTGTAGATTATTAAAAAAGGAGTGTTGAAAAATGACTGAAAAAACAACTTATATTGCTGATGATGGAACGGAATTTGAAGAAATGGCAGAATGTGAAGCATATGAGAGAGACAAGAAAATGCGGAATATCTATATGTTCGATTACTATAGATGTACAGATTCACCTCTTCATGCAGAACATTTTGATGATGAAGAACTAGCGTTAAATCGAGATATTAGTCTTTATGAATGCACTTGTATTTATATTAAAGATAGAGACGCTTTAGATTTTTTCATAGATGAAGGAGAATGTGCAGAAGGTTTAAATATTAATACCTTATCATTTTTTGATGTTGAGAACAGTCAGTGGTATAGTATTGATGATTTAATTGATACTTATGAGTCTGCACTTACGACCTTAAAAGCAATGAAGAAAAATTTTGAAATAAATTTCTTGCCTGCTATAAAGTAAAGGGTCATTTGACCCTTTATTTTTTTATCATTTTACTTTAACACTTTAAAGCGTGAGTCTTGCGCCGGCGCGTTCATAATTTGGATATACTTTATTAAAAAAAATAAGGGGCATTACTGCCCCTTTTCCTTATCCTTTTTCACCTCATTTCTGAGTTTTAAATGTAAGCAATAGTTTCTAAACTGTTTTTTGGTTATTTGTTTCTTTTTACCATTTCTTACCATTGTTATCATTATCAAACCTCCTCTTCTTCCTCATATATACCTATATCGGGTATAATATATCCTTTGTCAAGGTCACAGATAAACTGAGAAATCCATTCATTAAGTTCCTCTTTGGTTGGTTTTCTATCTAATCCGTCATAATCAGCAAATGCTGAAATTTCAATACGATACATATTTATGACCGCCTTTCTGATTTATTTTCTATATTTATTATACCATAAATTTTATGAAAAGTCAATACATATATTTTTAAATTTTTATGAATTTTCGTTTTAGCACTTTAAAGTGTGATGCCGTGGCACTATGCTGTTCATAGTTTAGACATATTCGGCTTTAGTTAATTTTTTTAAATTATTCAAAAAGAATTTTCTTGACTTTTTCAAAAAACTATGATATAATATAATAAAGAAAAAAGGTAGACCTTAAAGAAAAGAGGTAATAATATGAGAATAAAGGTAGATAGTGAAGTTTGTCAAATATGCGGTGGTTATGCTGATTGGGATACTTCTTACGGTAAGGAGAATTTTATAGTATGCCATAGTTGTTATTTTAAAATAAGAGAATGTTTTTCTTCTGCAACTAATCAGAACCCCGACTTTTTGATAATGACTGCAATTTTTGGTATGGCTTATGCAAGAGAAGTAAATAGCAAATATGTCAACAATCAATGAAAGGTGGTTTTAACATGGATAGATTATTTGTTGTTATAATTGATGATGGTGAACCTGTAATTTTTAGAAATTCTTTAAAAGCCTATAGATATATAAAAGATTGCGTAATAGAACATGGAAAATCTTATAATTATGAAAAACAAGAAATTTCAGAGAGTTTAGATGAACTTTCTGAAACTTTTGTCGATTTTAACAAAACTAATTATTTCGGTACATATCTTGGTGATTTTGAAGCACATTGTTACGCTTCTAAAATTGAGGACTAAGAGGGTCATTTGACCCTCTTATTTTATTTTTAGTGCTTTATCGCTTTAAAGTGCGACTCGTGCCGGGCGGCGTTCATAGTTTGTTTATATTTATCCTATGCCGCGATACCAAAAATTGGAAATATTGGTAAAATATGGAAGGACGGCACGACAAGAAAATTAAATATTTGTTTATAGAAAATTCATTGACTTTTGAATTTGAATGTGGTATAATTAAGATATAGAAAAGGGGTTGAGACGATGGAATATGCAATAAGATTTGCACTTTTACAAGTTGAAATTTATAAAAATAGTAAGTATTTTTATTTTGATACTCGTTATTCTTTATTTTATTTGAACAATACCGATAAACATATAGGCTTATATGAAAAATTTTTAAATGAGTATAAAATTAGTCTTGAAGCGGTTGAAAAGTTAATTGATATTGCAATTAAAAATAAACAACATCAAACCTATTTGATTTTACTTAAATATAAGTTTGAAACTTTTGAAGAAAAGAATAACAATTTAACTTTATAAGGAGTGATTTAAATGGTTGAAAAGACTAAAATCGTTTATGTAGCAGAGGACGGAACGGAATTTAATAAAAAGCAAGAATGTATTGAATATGAACATAAAATTTCACATTATGCAGAGTTAAAGGAGGCTTTAAAAGAAGTTAGAAAAATTTGTCAAAATCACTATTGTAGTGATTGTCCTTTTGCTTCATGTGGCGATTGCTTCGCAGAATCAAATGATTATTATGGTGATGATGAATGTGGGCACTATGTAGAGCCGAGCGACTGGATTTTTTAACCGAGAGGGTCATTTGACCCTCTTTTATTTTATCTTCTTTAAATACTTTAATGCTTTAAAGTGTGATGTGCTGTGCCGGCGCGTTGTTCACAGTTTCGTAATATTTAATGACGGCACGATTTAAAGCGCTATCGCTTTAAAGTGCTAAAGCGATAACACAATAAAAAGAGGGGCATTTCTGCCCCTCTGTGGTCACTTGGCTATCTGATAACCCTTTACTTTATTACCCTTAGCGTCCTTGACCTTATCGTACTGCACAATCTGACCCGCGTCCTTTATCTGCTTAAGCAGCGCGCTAATGTGCTGGGTGTTAGTATCGAATAGGTCTGCTATCTCCTTAGCGAAGTAAACCCTGTCGGGATTCGCAGCGAGTTCCTCGACAATCTGCTTCTTAATCTCGGCATTTGCCTTCTGCTTGGGCGAAGCGGTGGTGCGCTTCTTCTCGTTCTTCTCGTCAAGCTTTGCGAGTGCCTTGCTTGCGAAGTCGGTGATTTCGGTGTCGATGTTAGCGTTTGCAACTGCGGTGTAAAAATCTCTGTAAGTCATAGTGTACCTCTTTCTCCGTTTTTACGAGTTCGGCTCTCTTTGTTGTGTTGTTGTTTTCTTTTCTATATCTATTATAGCATAGATTTTTAAGTTTGTCAAGAAAACTTTTTGTTAATTTGTTTTCTGACTTAACTTAATTCGGTTTTAGGCGATGACCGAAAACGTTTGGTTGAAAGTCGGGAGCTATCGGTTCCGCCCTCTTGGGTTTCCCTCTCCCTTGTTTCTGATATAATTATACCACATATAATGCAGAAAGTCAATGACTTTTTGATTACGAATAGTTACAGAGCGGTTACAGTTTTTTGAGCAAATGTTCGCTTTAACGCTTTAGCGCGTGAAATGCACGCACGGATTTGGTTACATAATTTAGTTTATGTAACGAACCGCGCCGCGACCCGCATTCACAATTTCGTAATAATTAGTCCGGTGCCACACGTTGAAAATAGTAAATTATGGTATGGCGGCACAAAATGAAATTTAAAATAATGTTAATAGAAAATTCATTGACTTTTGAATTAGAATGTGATATAATAAAATTACAGAAAAGGTTAGAAACCTAATAAAAGGAGTAGTGATTTAAATGAAAGACTGGAAAGATAATGTAATCAGTTTTATGAGAGAAAACAGTGATAAATATTTCACTATTAACTATCTTAGTAATCGTTTTTATATAAGCATTAAGGATTTAAAAGAATTTCTTTCTCTTGCTGATGAACATGATATTATTGATTGTTTTGAGCAGAATATTAACGGAAATAATTATGAACTTTATACTTATATAGAATAAAAAGGAGTGATTTAAATGGTAAAGAAAACTATAGAAATTTATATCGCAGAGGACGGCAGAGAATTTCAGAATAAGCAAGAGTGCTTAAACTATGAGCAAGAAACAGCGCTGTCACGAAAATTTTCCGCATATTTGCTTGAAATTAGAGATTATTGCAATAGAATAGTTGATTGTGATAAAAGATGTATGTTTTACGATACTCGCTATGACCGTTGTATATTATACTCAATACCTGCTGAATGGAAAATACAAGAAAGAGGGGAGTAATCCCCTCTTACCATTTTATTAATAGGGCATGAATAAATTATGAACGCGCCGGGGGCGGCACGGACACAAATTATTTACAATTTATTAGGGGTTTATACATTGACAAAATAGGGGTTTTTATGGTAGAATAATAATATAGAAAGAACCCTAATTTTTAAAATGAAAAGAGGTAGAATTATAATTACTTTTAACTTTTTAATGTTAAATAAGATTTGGAAAACTAGATTTGATAAACTTCCAGAAAAAGACAAAGATTATATTTTAAGTTTCTTTAAAATTATAAAAACTTGGATAACTTGTCTTGTATTTTTAATAATTTTTCTTTAATTCATAAAAACTTTACAAAATTTCCTATTGACAAATCAGAAAAAATATGATATAATATAATTACAGTAAGAGAGATGATAAACTCTTAAAAACATAGAAAGAGAGTGATACTATGAGAAAGATTGGTAAATGGGTAGAAATGTTCGTAGCAGCGGACGGGAAAGAGTTCCTTAACAGAACAGACTGCATTTTTTATGAAAGTCATACTATGATTGCAAATCAGAGAAAAAGCTGGATTGAAAAGTATTTTTCTGATTTCGATTATAACCGCGATAAGTGGATTGATGATTGCACGGAATTTAAGCAGTTCGGCGGTAATCATATCAGAGAGAATCAGTTTGATACTGTAATTTGCAACGATATTTTCATGAGACAGCGAGACGGAAGAACTATTATAATTAATCTCCGCACGGGTCGTTGCGGTAAAGCAATTCAGTCAAATCCTAAATTCTTTGATAGTGAAACGGGCTGGGCGATTGCCTGGGCGCGTTATCGCGGAGATGAGGTTCCCGATTATATCTAATGGAAAGGGTCATCTGACCCTTTTCTTTTAGACCAATTAATTAAAATTTTTAACTAATTCGCGCCGCGGCATCGTTTATAATTTAGACACATTCCGTGCCGGCATGATTTGATTAAAAATTTTTACTTATTCAGAAAAAGTTTTCTTGACAAAAAGAGATTTGTGTGTTATAATATAATTACAGTAAAGGTTAGAAACCTTAAAGAAAGGATTTGATTTTATGAAAATGTATAAGTTTGCAAACGGAAAATGGATTGATGTTACTAAGAACGCAAGTCTTTTTGAAGAGTATGGAATGTCTAATTTTTTTGACCAAATTCAACCTGGCTATCCTTTTAAGTTTGATTGTAAAATAACTGAATTTATACAGTTGCTTAATTGGATTGATGATGATATGTCATGTCTTGATGACGCCGATTATTATAATTTAAACATTGATATTAGCGAAAGGGACTGGAATAAAGTATTTATTTTTGATAATTATTCTATCCAAACTCTTGATGATTGTATAACAATAACAGCTAACCATTTAAAGTGGTTAATGAATAACAAAAACAAAATGTAAAATTAAAGCGGGTCATATGACTCGCTTAACTATGTGGCTCAAAGCTCTAGTTTCAAAACCTAGCTTGGCTATAAAATTAAAAACCCCGAGAAAATCTCGAGGTTGCCCCAAAACCGCCCATATAGCCCCCTATTGCCGCTGACTGTCGGCAAGTATCGACGTGGAAATTTTTGGAAAAATGGCAGAATTTGGGCATAGTTGGGTTCTCCTTTCGCTGCGAATTTTTAACTTTTACAATTCTATTATAGCATAATTTCGCGCAGTTGTCAAGAGGTAAAAGTAACTTTTCTGTTATTAAGTTAAATATTTTAACACTTTCGCACTTTAAAGTGCCGACGCCCGCCCGGTGGCTGTTCATAGTTCTGTCATATTTAACATTAAATATGTCTAAATCATGAACGGCACTCGGCGGCGCCTCGCACGCTTTAAAGTACTAAAGCGATTTTTTTAATAGCAAAATACATAAAAAAATAATAAAAGTTTGGTAAAAATGCGAATTGTAATTTATCTCGATATGTGATATAATATAATCAGAGAAAAGGGAAAGAACCCGAAACCATAAAGGAGTTGACCACTATGAAAAAGTACACTATAGAAAATGCAAACAAAGTAATCGCTGGAATACCTAATGATGATACTTACAAGTCTATCAAAGAGTCTCTTATTGCAGACGGATACAAGTTAAAGACCATTGATGTTGATAACTTTGTATGCTTCTTCTCGAACAGTGAAAAGATAATAGCAGTTTACAGATTTTGAGAGAACGGCGCAGCCGTTTTCTTTTGGCTTAATCACTTTAACACTTTAAAGTATGATGCTGCGCCGGCGCGTCGCGTTCATAGTTTAGACATATTTGACATTTGGTTAAAACTTTTAACTTATTTATAAAAAGTTTTCTTGACAGATTAGCAAAAGTATGGTATAATAAATATAGTAAAGGAGATGATTAAATGTTTACATGGAATGTAAGTTTTTTATACGTTGAGGGATACGGTGACGGCACAATATGGGAACATTACTATGTTCAAGCAGAAAACGAAGTCAGTGCAATTGATAAGGCATTAAGTTCTTTTCTCGACGAATTTGGGTTAGATTTTGATGATGATATCAATAATATTGAATGGGATTGTACGCAAGTTAGTTAATATCATTAACTAATTAAAGAAAAATTTTCTTGACAAACCTATAAAAATATGGTATAATGTAATTACAGTAAAAATAAGAAACCCAAAAGGATAAGGTAAATACTATGAAAAATATTATTTCTGCAATTCTTACCACATTATTTATCATAATCACTATTGCACTTAGCGTATATGGTTCTCATATCCAAATGAATGAAATATATACTACTTTTGCAACCGCAATTAATGAAAATGAAGTTGTTACCGATGACGGCAATATATGGGCAGTTGAAGATACTTTAGAGGAAAAAGGCATATACAAAGTAACCTTTAAAGTAAATAGAGTTCGTGACCCATATGATGATGAAATTCTTGCAATTGAATTTGTTAAAATGGATAAAGAATAAGGCAAAAGTTTGGTTATTCTGCGAATTGTAATTTGACTCAAAGTATGCTATAATGAGTATAGAAAAACACGAAAGGGGTTGACCACTATGACAAGAAAAGTTATAGCAAAAATCATGATAGAGTGTTGGGATTACAAAACCAAAGCAGAATTTATCAATAAAATTAAGTTTCTTAAGATTTGTATGTATCATACTGACAATGCTGAAAAAGCTTCAGATATCCAGAACGCAATTTGGTACTTAATGGATAAGATGAAGAGGTTCGTCTGAACCTCTTTGCTTTTGCTCTATCCTTTTAACACTTTAAATCGCTAAAGTGAGTCGCGCCGGCGCGCCGTTCACAGTTTAGTAACAAATTAGTTATTTCCCTTTAAAATTTATGATACGCCGGCACATTGTCATTTTAAACAAAAAATTTTGTTTAACTTTGTTTATTTTGCGAATTGTAATCTGCTCCAAAATGTGATATAATATAGTCAAGGAAAAGGAAATAAGACCTAATCGAAAGGAATAGTGATTATTATGAATAAATTTAATGTAGTTGCTAAATCGCCAATGTTCTCCCCTCTCGGAGTTTACAAGACTTTTGAAGAAGCAATGGCAATAGTTGACAAATATAAAATATACAATTCTGAAATATGGGTTGAAGAAGAAGACGAAAACGAAAAGTTTGTTCACATTACAATTATCTGCCGCAAGAATGGTGAATTTGTACAAAAAACTTATTAAAGTTTGGTTATTCTGCGAATTGTAATCTGATTCAAGATGTGATATAATATAATCAGAGATAAGGGAACAGACCCAATACCGAAAAGGAGTAGTGATTACTATGATGACTATACTGACTATAATCTGCGAATATGGAAGACCTTTCCAGTACGACATAACCGATAACACCGAATCCGTTGATGAACTCATTGGTAAACTTTGGTATGACCTCGAAGAAAAGGGTCACACTCCTAGCGATTGGTTTATCAAAGAGCGCTAAGGAAGGAGCGAGAACATATGTATCAGACTAAGTATTGGTGGCACTGGAGCGGAATAGTACACAAGACCTCGATGTATGGTCAGGTAATGCCTTTACCGTGGATAGAAATAACCAAACAGATGTATCTCGATTTTATATCAGAGGATTAAGGGGTCAGATGACCCCTTTATTATTACCCCTATATTGTCCCTTTAGCACTTTAAATCGTTGCAATAAGGGCGCGGCACAACGTTCATGGTTTATTCACATATTTGGTTTTTACTATAGTATATAATAACTATTTTATATAGTATATAATGTATATGTTACTAATGTTATATAACAACAACAAGCTATAGTAATATAATATGTTATAACTTACTTGTATAACTATTATTATATATTTAACTATATAATAAACAATAATTAATTAACGAATATTTGTTCTTCTCTTCTTAACTCTTAACATTAATCAATCATACTCTATTGCTTTAACACTTAACTACTTTAACACTTTAACTCATTAAAGTGAGTATCTACTATCATTCTCAAACTATTCTATTCTTCTCTCTATCACAGTATTATCACAATTCTATCACAATTGTGTTTCAGCAGTAAATCTCAATTTAATACTTGTTCTCTTTTCCTCTTTTTAATTAATTTATTTTTTTTAATTCTTCTCTATTATGCATATTCCACAAAAAACATTCTCTAAATAGAATATTTTTATCTCTTTTGTAGAATTGCTTTAAAACTCCTTGACAATTAAGTAAAAATGTGATATAATAAAGGTACAGTAAAGATAAGATTAAACAATACCTTAGAAAGGGAAAGTGATTACTATGACGATAATTGAAATGCAGAACCGTATATCTCACCTCTATGGTCTTGAATCCGAAGTTACCATTATGTTCTATGACTACTGCAAAAACCATTCTGAAAAGGAAATCTCTTCCTTTTACACAATGTGCCTTGCAATTCCTTACTTCGATGAAGAAGAATAAAAATTAACAAAATGTTCAGATTTACTATCTTGACAACTAACTCATTATGTGATATAATAACTATAGTAAGAAACACAAAAAACTTATTTACCTACTAACGAAAGGAATAGTGATAACTATGATGTCTATCTTTCAGATGTTTAAACTCTTTGATTCAATCTTTGAATCTTATTTGAAGAAATATAAATGTGAATGGTTTGTTCTCTTTGATTCTGATGACTTTATTAGAGTTGAGAACACAATAGCGAAAGCTCTTGGCATATCACTTATAGAACTCGACAATCACATCGCATACAAGCAGTGGTATATGAATATGGCTAATGACCTCTAATCTACACTCTTTTCGATTGGACAGAAGACAACTTGTCTTCTGTCTTTTCTTTATTAATCAGTTAAAATTTTTAACTAAAAGGATAGTTCCCTGTCATTATTAATTTTCAATTGTTTGTCTATTTAATTTATTAATAAATTGTTTACAATTATATTGTCTTTGCTTTGCGGCTTAATTGATAGCTCTTATGTATAATATATGTTATATCCCTCGCATTATATTGAATCTAAACCCAGGCGGTGCCGCTCAGGTCAAGCTCCTGCTCAGCGTATGGGGGGGTATCTTTTTTTGAAAAATACTTCATCACTTTAGTATGCTAAAGCCCTGCCACAAAATTCGACTCCTTAAAATTTTAAAACTCGATTCTAATTTCTAAATCTTGATTCTAATTTCGATTCTAATTAATCCTCTTGATTTATTACCTAAATTATGTTATAATTAAATAAAACGAGGTGAAGCTTATGAAATTTAAACTTGATTTCTCCATTCCCACATCTGAAGAACGAATGGAAGCAGTCAAAAAAATTTTAGAAGAAAATAAAAATTCTCACATTACCCAATTAGAACTTGACACAATCAGCAACTATATACTCTATGGCAAAGATAAGGATACGGGAACTTCTGTTGTTGACCGCAAAGAAGTTTAGATTAAAACCAAATTTAATTCTTACCATAAGGAGAAATTTTGCTCGCTTGACGAACTCATGGAATCGCCAACTTTTAATGAAGCAGACTTAAATGAGGACAAAAGTCTTTATAAGAAAATTAAGCCAAGTATTGATAAGGAAAAAGCGGCAAAAATTCCTGAAATGAAGATGCTTTGGGAAGAAATTGAAAGATAGCAAAATTTACTTGACTAGAATACGGGGAAAAAACCCTTTGATGGGACAGTTCCTAAGCTAGGACAAAAAGAAATTTACTTTTTAAAACATCATTTGATTTAGCTTAGGACACACCAGTATTACTTAATGGATACGTATTACCCAACTATTGGAACACAAAAGCATACAGTTGGAAAATTTTATAGGGACCCACTTAGTGAGCAAATGAGGTATCCAGTTTTGCCGAGAGGTACAGCAAAAGTTGAGAATGATTTTGAGTTTATAAATCCTTTTTATTCAACCGACACCTCGCCGGCGTGCTCATGGAGTGATGATGAGGTCTAGCTGTGGGAGGACCGCGGCAAAGCATATTTTGATTTTAGGAATAAAGACCATTTGTATTACTTAGTTAAATATTGGAAAGAACTTAAGGGAATGATTGAAGATGAGAACTAGGCTCCACTTTGGGAATTATTATGGACGTTTGAGATTTATTAGAATTTGACTCCACTAAGTGAGTAGTAGATTATTATTTTAGAAGGAAAGAAAAAAGGACTTAGTAATAAGGAAATTTAGACCTAGCTTTAGGAAGAACTTGGAATTTTTCACTAGGTTAATTATATTAGTACTATTTATTTAAAATTAATTGGAAAAATTATTGAGAGCGTTGAACTTAATTTTGATGAATGGTTAGCAAAAGATTACAAGAAAGCTTGGAAGAAATGTAATACTTGCGGAAAATATTATTTACGCGACCCTAGGAATTTTGTTAGAAAAACAAAATCACTTGACGGACTCATGGGAAGATGTAAGAATTGTGATAAATTAAAAAGAAAAGGTGCTCCTATTGTTAAATGGGATGTCTTGCCGCCGAAGGAAAAAGAAAGCTCAATGGGGGTTATTAGATATGAAAGAAACTAAGACTGAAAAAACGGTTTTAGAATTTATTTAGTATTTTAAGAAAATGAATTTTGTTGAAGTTCTTGGATTTGGAAAACTTTTAAATGTTGAAGAAAAAGATGATTTTGAGGATTATTTAACTGAAATTTGTTGTGCTTACTTAGAGAAGCCAAGAGCTGAAAGAAGAAAGCTTAAAAAATTAGCGAAAGATGTTATCAGTGGTAGATAATAATTAGAGAATCATTTTCTTTAAAAGACTTTATTATAACTCAAAAGAGTTATTAGCCTACACTATGCCATGTGTCCAATTTTTTGGACAGGCGGCAAGACAAGGCAAAAGTTTAATTTAAAAGGTGATTTTATGGCTACAGAAATTTGTTATAAATGTGGATAGGCAAAAACTATTGCACATTTTATTGCTTGTGAACAATCAATAATACATTAGGGTACGCTTCCAATTTGTCGAGAATGTATTGCTGATATAATTCGTAATGTGCCGCCAGAGCAAAAATGGAATACGGTTAATAAGATTTGTCAATGGGCAGATATTCCATTCGTACCAGAAGAATGGGATAAGGTTTATAAAGGTAACGGAGCAGAAGCTTTTGGTGTATACGCAGCGATGTTCCGTAAAGATGAATATAAAACGCTTGATTGGCAAATGTATAATGAAGTTTATCTTTAGCTTGATGAAGAAGAAAGAGTTAAAGATGCTCTGCCGGCGCTTCGTGAGCAAGAAAAAAAGAATTTAATAAAGAAATGGGGAGAAACTTATGATGACTAGGAGTTAGAATACCTAGAAAATTTACACTAGGGATTATTACTTTCTCAAAATGTTGTTGGCGCATTAAATGAAGACTAGGCATTAAAACTTTGTAAGATTTCTTTATTAATTGAAGATAAAATTAAAGCGGGACTTGATTTTTCTAAGGATTTAAAAGGTTAT
>Ga0265298_10002699_pt1 | contig 24277 bp, 16 predicted proteins | sample AusTroGonzalo_MG_3_FD_193486 | JGI IMG/M metagenome (GOLD analysis project Ga0265298, IMG submission 193486) | Bovine rumen microbial communities from tropical cattle in Woodstock, Queensland, Australia - Gonzalo_01 | ecosystem: Host-associated > Mammals > Digestive system > Stomach > Rumen ...
CCTTGACTTCCAAGCCCGTGACATCCACCATGCACATGTCCATGCATATTTTGCCTACAATGGGTACCAGTCGGCTCGCCACAAAAACCTTGCCGACACCATTGCCCAATTCTCTTGGATAGCCGTCGGCATAACCGATAGGGATAATGGCTATCTTGCTGTCATGAAGTGTTTTATAGGATCGGTTGTAGCCGATGGTTTCGTTGGCAGGGATGGTCTTGACCTGTGTGATGACTGTGCGTAGGGTGACCGTGTTCTGCAAATGCGCTTGGTCTTGCGGCACGGACGAAAAACCATAGAGGCCGATGCCCAAACGTACCATGTCATATTGCGCTTCGGGGAAGCGACTGATGCCCGCGGAATTGAGGATGTGACGCAGAATAGGGTAGTCAAACTGGTCAATCAGATAGGAACTCATGCGGTCGAACAGTGCGATTTGTCCACGAGTGAAGTTGTCTTCGTCGGGGTCTTCGGCAGCGGCCAAGTGCGAGAAAATTGAAGCGACCTTTAATTTCGGGTGTCGCTGGATAAAGTCCACTAAGCGGGGCAGATCTCCTTCGTCAAAGCCCAAGCGATGCATGCCGGTATCCAGTTTGATATGGATTTTAAATGACTCAATATCATTATGTTGTGCTAATAGTTCCGTTAATTGTTCCAGATAATGGAAGTTGAAAATTTCGGGTTCCAGGCGATAGGCAATCATGGCTTCGAAACTGTGCGCTTCAGCACCCAACACGATAATCGGCTTGCTAATGTTGCGTTTGCGCAGGCGGATGCCTTCATCGGTATAGGCCACCGCAAGGTAATCCACATGATGGTATATCAACTCATTAATCAGCTCCACATCACCTAAACCGTAAGATTGCGCTTTCACCATGGCCACCATTTTGGTTTCGGGTTTCAGCAGGGAGCGGTAATAACTCAAATTGTGGATGATGGCGGGAAGGTTGACATTGAGCACCGTTTGGTGGGTCTTGTACTGCAAAGCAGCCACCACCTTTTCGAAGCGGTAGCTACGAGCCGCTTTTACCAGTATAACCTCCTGATGGAAAGGCTCTTGGTTGAGATTGGCCAGCAGTTCCTCGGTGTTGTGATAAAAACTTTGTTCTGGAAAATCGAAGACAGCGCGATGGGCGTAAAAGCCGGCACCGACGGCGATGAGTCTGGTTATACCTTTGTTGATCAGCAGTTTGTTTATTTTCTGATAATCGTCTGTGTCCAAATTTCCCGCTTGCTCAAAATCGGAGATGATGACGGTTTTGCGGATCATCTGGGTTTGGGCGTTCAGAAAGTTCAAGGCGATACGCAACGAACTCATATCCAGACTGTAAGTGTCGTTGATAATGACCGAGTTGTTGATGCCCTCAATCATCTCCATACGCATGGAAACTGCGGAAAGATTGTGCAGTTTCTGCTTGATTTGCGGAATGGTGAAGTTCAGTTGCAGCATCAGCACGATGGCGTGCAAGGCATTTTCGATGGAGCCGGCATCGCTGAAGGGAATGTCAATTAGTTGACCGTTCAACGAGACTATGCTGTGCATGTCGGCAGTATTGACAAAGTCGATGTGATAATCCGCATCCTCCGTACGTCCCCATGATAAGGTTTTCCCTTTGAAGCGATCGTTCTGCTTGAAATAATTGTGAATTAGTGGATTGTCAGCATTGTAAATTATTTTCTGACAATTATGGAAGAGTTTGGTTTTTTCAATCAGCTTTTCTTCGTTGTTATGGAAAAACTCATTGTGGGCGGCGCCGATGTTGGTGAGGATGCCGATGGTGGGTTGGATGACAGCCGCCAGTTTCTCCATCTCGCCGGGTTGGGAGATGCCCGCCTCGAAAATGGCCAGGTTGTGCCGTTGTGCCATTTGCCACACCGACATGGGCACACCAATCTGGGAGTTATAGCTGTTGGGGTTTCTCACCACGTGAAATTCGGGGGCTAACATCTGGCTCAGCCATTCTTTTACAATGGTTTTGCCATTACTTCCAGTAATGCCGATGACGGGATAGTCGAATTGCCGACGGTGAAAAGCGGCGATTTGCTGCAAGGCGGAAACCGCATTCTCAACTTGGACGAAGTTAGCATCGGAAAAATGGGAAAATTCGTCAAAGGGTCGGGTGATAATGAAGTTTCTCACCCCCTGCTGCCACAATTCCGGAATATAGTGATGACCGTCGTTTTTGGCGGTGGAGATGGCAAAAAACAAGGTTTTTTGGGGAATCAGCACATTGCGGCTGTCGAAAGCCAGCAGCTCGATTTCCGCGTGTTCGTCAGCCAGATGGCAATCCTTCGCTTGACAGATATTTTTGATTTGCGCGATGGTCAGCATATTTCGGATAATTTTTTGCAAAAATAAGGTTTTTATCCGAAAGGATAAGTACTCTTAAAAAATTTCATTTTCTCAAAAAAACAAAAAACATTCAGCAGTATGTCTTTATATAAAAAGTTTTTGTAACTTTGCAAACTTTAACATGTAGTATTAGCGTTAATCATTAAATAGCTGAATATCATGGGATTATTTTCAATTTTCACAAAGGAGATAGCTATTGACCTTGGCACTGCCAACACGGTCATCTTATATAACGACAAAGTTGTGGTGGACGAACCCTCTATTATTGCCATTGACCGTGATACCAAAGAATTGCAGGCGGTGGGTAAGAAAGCCTTGATGATGGAAGGTAAGGAGCACGAGCGTATCAAAACCATCCGTCCCTTGCGTGACGGTGTTATCGCTGACTTCCAGTCCACCGAGAAGATGCTCTATGAGCTGATCAAGATGACGGGTACCAAACGTTACTTTTTCCCGCAGGCCCTGAAGATGGTAATCTGTATCCCTTCGGGTATTACAGAGGTGGAGGAGCGTGCCGTCAGGGACTCAGCCGAACACGCGGGCGCCAAAGAGGTGCGTATGATTTATGAGCCTATGGCTGCCGCTATCGGTACGGGTATCGATGTGCTGGATGCCAACGGTAACATGATTATTGATATCGGTGGTGGTACCAGCGAAATCGCCGTATTGGCCTTGGGAGGTATCGTTTGCAGCAAGTCTGTCAAGGTTGCGGGTGTGGAATTTAATGTTGACATTCAGGATTACATGCGTAAAAAACATAATATCGCTATCGGTTTCGGTACTGCTGAACAGATAAAACTCAATGTCGGTTCCGCTATCGAAGATTTGGAGAATCCGCCTGAAGATTATGAGGTGTATGGCCGTGACCTCCTGCAGGGTATTCCTATCTGCGTGAAGGTCAACTACCGCGAGATTGCCCAGGCTTTGGACCGTTCCATCTCCAAGATTGAGGCCGCTGTAATCAACGCCCTGGAGAACACTCCCGCTGAGTTGTCCGCCGATATTTACAAAACCGGTATTTACATGGCCGGTGGCGGCTCCTTGCTGCGTGGTCTGGACAAGCGTATCTCCAAGAAGACCAGTCTGAAGGTGCATGTAGCTGAAGATCCGCTGAAGGCTGTGGCCCGCGGTACCGCTATCGCACTGAAGAATTTCGACAAGTTCCCGTTCTTAATCCAATAATCCGGACTATGAATAATCTTTCCATGATTGCCGCTGTGGGCAATAACTATGAGTTGGGCTATAAGAACCAATTGTTGTGCCATTTGCCGATCGATTTGAAACGTTTCAAAACGTTGACCTCTGGCCACACGGTGTTGATGGGCGACCGCACTTGGGAGTCTTTGCCGAAAAAGCCCCTTCCCAATCGCCGGAATATTGTTATTACCCTCAATAAAGATGCTGATTATCAGAATTGTGAGTTGGCATTTTCCACTGAGGAAGCGATGCAATTGGTGGAGAACGACGATCAGCCGTTTATTATGGGCGGCGCCACCATCTACAAATTGTTCATCGATAAAATAGAAACCTTGTATCTCACCCGCATCTTGTCTGATTTTCAAGCGGATGTGTATTTTCCCGAATTGAATATGGACGAATGGGACCTAGTAGAGGACGAATTTGTGCCCAAGGATGAATTAAATGTTTACGATTTGCGTTTTCAAACTTATAAAAGGAAACAAAAATGAGAAAGATTCTTGCATTAATTGCTTTGGTGATGTTGGGCGTCCTGGCTTTTGGTCAGAACAAAAAGGGACCGGAGATTCCCTATCCTAATGTGCCCATTGACGAAGAGACCAATTTGGTGACCTACAAGGAGGTGGTGCAGCAGGCCAATGCCACTCCGCAGGAACTATTTGACCGGGCCATGACTTGGGTGAAGAAGTTTTACAAGAACACGGCTGAGGTTATTAAGAGCAGTGACCGCGACAAGGGTGTGATACAGCTGCGTTCTAGCGTCAGGATTTATGTGGTGAAGGAAGATGGCAGCAAGATTTTCAAGAATATTGTGTATTACAATATGAAGATTGAATGCCGTTCTGGCAGATACCGCTATACGATTACTGATTTTAATGAGAAAGCTGCCTCCGCCGCTCCGGTTGAGGTTTGGCTGAATACTGAAAATCCGAAATGGGAGATTGGTCAGTATGCTTATCTGAATCAGATTGATGAACAGATATTGGCCTTGATTGAATCACTGGAAGAAGGTATGAACCCACCTGTCATTGTTGAAGATGAGTGGTAAAAAATTCTTTATTTTATTGCTTTTGATGCCATTGTTGTTTTCTTCTTGTCATAAAGAGAAAACAGCGGCATTGTCTGTGTCTTTCGCTTTTCAGGTGGATGGACAAGTTCTGGAGCAGGATGTCCGTAAGTATGTCAACGCCGCAGGCAACCAATATGAGGTGAACGAGGTGATGTTTTTCATTTCCGACATCAAGTTGTATAAAACTGATGGTTCTGTGGTGGTCAGAGACCGTATTCATTATGTGGATATTGATGTTCCTTCGACTTTGGATTGGGATTTAGGCATGATACCACAGGGTGCTTATGAAGTTGTTTCTTTTACGTTTGGACTTAAAGATGCGCAGAACCGGAGCAATTATTTTGTTAATCCGCCAGAGTGCAACATGAGCTGGCCGGAAGTGATGGGAGGAGGCTATCACTACATGAAAATCAATGGCAAGTGGTTGTCGGATAATGGTCAAGTGACGCCTTTCAATCTGCATACGGGCAGAGGTCAGATTTATGATGAGACGGGAGATGTTGTCGAATTTGTGGACAATTCGTTCACGGTGAGTTCGGAAGTTCCTTTTACTGTGAAAGAAAATGGAGAAAATCTGCAATTGGTGATGGATATCAATCAGTGGTTCAATGCCAAGCGTATGTTTGATTTGGAGGAATGGGGAGGCAGCATCATGCAGAATCAGGCGGCCCAGGAAATCTTGAAACAGAACGGGCCGTATGTGTTTGAACTGAGGGAAAAATAAGCAGCAATCAATGTTGGGACGTCCGTCCGTCTCTATAAAATTGTAATGACGGGGCACGCACCGTCTCCTAAAAACAAAATATAATATGTCAGGAAAATTAATCATTGTATCAGCGCCGTCAGGAGCAGGAAAAACCTCCATCGTGAAACACCTATTGAAAGAGCAGCCCAAGCTGGCGTTTTCGGTTTCTGCTACTAGTCGTGCCAAACGCGAGGGCGAATGTAACGGCAAGGATTATTATTTCCTGACGGTGGATGACTTCAAGCGGAAACTGGCCAACGACGAGTTTATCGAATGGCAGGAGGTGTACCACAATCAGTTCTACGGCACTTTGAAATCAGAGATCGAGCGGATATGGGGTGAGGGCAAGCATGTGATTTTCGATGTGGATGTGCTGGGTGGACTGAATCTGAAGAAGATTTTCGGAGATAAGGCACTGGCGGTCTTTATCCAGCCACCTACTATAGAGGCACTCAGAGAGCGTTTGTGCGGTCGAGGTACAGAAGACTCCGCCTCGCTGAAGAAAAGACTGGACAAGGCCGAATACGAGCTTTCGTTTGCCGACCAGTTCGACACCGTGATTGTCAACGATATTCTGAAAACCGCCCAGGAAGAAGCCGTGAAAAAGGTAAACAACTTCTTGGAAAATCTCTAAACTATATACTTTATCCTTTCATACCATGAAAGGGGGAGTTTCGCACTCCGTGCTCAAGGGGAGTGATGCTACGCATCAGGGGAGTCTCGCTGCGCTCGAGGGGAGATTATAATTGAATCTGCACTAGCTATATACTATATACTTTACACTTTAATTCCCCACTATAATTTCCCGCAACTCTTTCGGCAGGTAGAAAGTATTGTTTTTCTTCATATATACCACCACTGATTCCAGCGGGACAGTCTGCTTGTCGATGGTGACATAGTTGTCGTAACTGTTAGCGACGAGTTTGTGTTTTTTGTATTGCACGGTCAGGCGGTACTGGTTCTTGTCGAGACTGTCGATGGTGATCGTTTTCGCATCGGGGAACAGGGTGGTGTGGCTGGTGAAAATACTCTCGGTGAGGGCAGGCAGCTGGCCGCTGATACCCAGTTGCTTGCATAGGTACTCATTTACTTCAATATTGCTGATAACGCCATTAGGACGGTCGTTTTGCGGATGATAGCAGGCCAAAAAGACATCTTCTCCGGTGTGGCCGTAAGTAGTGGTGCCGAAACAGGTGCGGTCGTAAACAATGCGGGCAATGGTTTTGGTCAGGGAAGACTCTTTTCTCTCTTCTTTGGGGAAGGGAGAGTTCTTAAAGTCTTTGGAGTGGTAGATTCTGTCCAGTTCCTCTTCTGTAAGTGTGATTTGATAGTATTTTTCCATCAATTCGGGGATTTGGCCGATTTCACCTTCTTTAATCATTTCGGCCACAGACCAGGTGGAACGGGTATAGTTGTCCAAAGGTTTCATGATTTCTTCCAGTGAAAGCTTGCTATAGCCGCTGTTGCTTTGGCGACTGCCGAGGTTGATGCCGCCGCAACCGTGGTCGGGGAGCACCAGCACTACCGTGTTGCCGTCTTTGCGGGCAAAATCCAAAGCAACTTGCACTGCATCGTTGAAAGCCAGAAAATCCAGAATGGCAGCCTTGACATCATTGTCGTGGGCAGCCCAATCCACTTTGCTGCCTTCCACCATGAGGAAGAAGCCTTCTTTTTGCTGTGACAGCAAGTCAATGGCTTTTTGGGTCATCTCTGCCAGTGAGGGCTCTGCAGAGGGGTCGCGTTCGATTTCGTATTCCATGCAGCTTTTGTTGAACAAAGCCCACATCTTGCCGCTTTTGGTGGCTTCCATGCCTTTTTTATCGTTCAGGAACACTTGGTAGTTGTTATGTTTCAAATCGTTGACCAATTCGTCTGTCAAATAGGATGTGCCTCCACCAATCACCACATCCAGCTGATTGTGAACCATTTGCGGAGCAATGGCACCGTAATTGCTGCGGTTGTATGTGTGGGCGGCGCAGTCAGCGGGGGTGGCATGGGGAAATTCGCAGGTGAAGACCAAACCGGTGGCTTTGTGCCTCAGGATGCGGGCTGCTTCCAATACGGTGGCCATGGGCTGGTAAACACGAGTGGCATCTATTGGATACAGATCGTGGTCGGTTTTGACGGGATAGGTGGACACAAACCCTTTTTGGGAGGGTTGCCCCGAGACATAACAGGAGGTGGTGGGAGCTGAGTCGCCAATCGGAGCGTCTGAGCAATGGGTCATCACCATACCGCAGAAATAGGCGTCGATGGGCAGCGAGGTATAGCTGGCGTCATGATACTGGGCATACTGCCGAGTTATGGACAACAGGGCAGTGCTGCATCCATCGGGAATCATGAGAATGACGTTTTTGACGCTATCTTGGGTGCAGAAAACCATCCCGGGTAATAGCAGGATGGCTATCAGGAGAAAGGTGATTCTTTTCATTGCTTATAAATTTTCAAGAATGTAATTGGTCAGTTTGGTGTATAAGTGGGCTCTGGTATTGCCTCCCATAATGAAATGGTTCTTGTTGGGATAGAAGAACTGGTCGTATTGTTTGCCAGCCTTGTTGAGAGCGGTTACCAAGTCCATGGCGTTCTGGAAATGCACATTGTCGTCGGCGGTGCCATGAATTAGCAAATATTTGGTTTCCAAATCTTTGGCAAATGTAATAGGAGAGTTTTGGTCGTAGCCGTCGGGATTTTCCTGCGGGGTTTGGAGAAAACGCTCAGTATAGATGTTGTCGTAGTAGCGCCAGTTGGTGACGGGGGCTACGGAAATGGCCATTTTGAAAGTTTTTCCGCTCTTGAAAGCCGACAGGGCTGACAGGTAGCCACCGAAGCTCCAACCCCAGATGCCGATGCGGTTTTTGTCAACATAATACAGGGTTTTCAGGTAATTGGCGGTGGAAATCTGGTCAATGGCCTCGTAATGTCCCATATTTTTATAGACGCATTTGCGGAACTCATCGCCACGGGCGTTGGTGCCGCGGCCGTCCACGCAAACCACGATGTAGCCGTGCTGGGCCAACAATTGGTACCAGGCAAAGTCCATGGCGCGAGAATAGGAATTGTCCACCTCCTGTGAGCAGGGGCCTCCATACACATACATCAGTACCGGATATTTTTTGGTGGCATCGAAATCCAGCGGTTTCAGCATCCAGCCGTTCAGTTGCACACCTTGGTCGCTGGTAAAGCTGAACAGTTCTTTTTTGGCGAAACCGTAAGCTTCCATGCGTTTTTTCAAAGCATCGTTATCTTCTAATACACGCAATTGTTTACCGTCGGCCTTGTGGATGGTATAAACAGGCGGTGTCTGGATGTCGGAATAGGTGCAGCGGTAATAGCGGGCATTAGAGCTGAAAGAGATATCATTCCAGCCGGTGCCCGAAGTGAGCAGTTTCTTTTTCTTGCCATCAAAATTGATGACGTAGAGGTCGCGATTGAGGGTGTTGGACTCGTTGGACAGGTAATACACCAATTTCGCTTTCTGGTCCACAGCGGCAATGGAAGCTACATCCCATTGTCCTTGAGTGAGTTGTGTGGTTTTTCCACCGAATTCAACCTTATAAATATGGTTGTAGCCGTCGCGTTCGGAGGTGACCAGCATGGTCTTGTTGTCCTCCAGGAAATAATATTCGTCGCTGATTTCCAGCCAGCATTTGTTCTCATCGGTGAACACCACGTCATACTGTTGAGTTATAGTGTTGTAGCGGATGAAATCAAGATGGTTTTGGTGACGGTTCAGTTTCAAGGTAATCAGCTCGGTAGAATTAGGCAGCCAGTAAATGCGGGGGTAATAGCCGTCGAAATTCTCCCCGAAATTGAGTTTTGTGGTTTTACCTGTGCCAAGGTCATATATCATTACCTCTACCACTGAGTTGTCCTCGCCGGCTTTCGGGTATTTGTAGCGGTATTCTTCGGGATAAAGCTCTCCCCACATGGTCATGGAAAACTCTTTCACCTGGCTTTCATCAAAGCGCAGAAATGCGATTTTGCTGCCGTCGGGTGACCAGCTAAAGTACTGTGCCTGACTGAGTTCCTCTTCATATACCCAGTCGGCCATGCCATTCAGTACCTTGTTGCGCTCTCCGTCGAAGGTGATTTGGGTCTCTTTCATGCTGTTGAGGTCCACCATAAAAAGATTGTTGTCGCGTACAAAGGCCACTTTGCTGCCATCGTTCGAGAAGGTGGCGAAACTCTGTTTACCCTTGTATTTGTTGCTCAACGAGACAATCTTTCCTTTCTGTTTGTCGTACACATAGTAGAATGCCTTGGATGATCTGCGGTAGATGCTTTCTTCTTCTGTGGAGAGCAATATTTTGTTTTCAGACTGGTCGAAGCTGTAGTCGCTCAAATCTTCTAGTTTCAGCTCATTTCCAGACATTTCCGGGATGGCCAATGTGGGAAGGGCCACTTCGGTCATCTCGCCGGTCTCGAAGCTGTGTTTCACGATACCTGCGATGCCTACCATGCTGTATTCGTTGCCGTTAGGCACAGGGGTGTAGCCACGAACACCTTTAGGATAAAACAGATATTTTGACCAGATATCCTCAACAGTGATCTGTTTTTGGGCATTCAACAATAAGGGGAGAAGCAATAAAAAGAAAGCGAGCTTTTTTCTCATGATACGTTTTTGTTTTTGAATTGGGATGCAAAGATAAAAAAAAAGGCGATACATCTGTATCGCCTTTTTTTCATATTTTAGCGGCATATTATTTGCAAACCAAAACATCATCAACATTCAAGTCTGCACATTTCTTGATATCAACACCAAGGTATGCATAAGTATCTTGCAATTTTTTCAAATCGAAAGTTACGCTTGTTCCATCAGGATACTTGCAAGTACATTTCTTGTTGCAAGAAGTTGAGAAAACTGCTACCATAGCAACTGCGGCTAAAATACACAATACTTTTTTCATTTTTTTTAATTTTGAATGGTTAATAAAAAGTTTAACGTTGCAAAGATATGAAAAAATAACGAGATAATGTTTTAAAAAAACAAAAATTCAGAGAGTCGGTGGAAAAGTGTTGTTAATCAATGAATTATTTTTGACACCATTATTTCAGAAATATTTTTTATTTTTGTAATCTTATTCAGAGTTTATAAATTTTGGACAATTTAACTTGGAACATTGTAAATTGACATAAGATTCACGAATTACACACAGACGAGTAAAATTTTGTAGGGATGCGATTCATCGCGTCCGAAAGAAAATAAAGAGGGAAAAATATGAATAACAAGGTTTGTAAAGAAGGAATTGTAAGACGACTTGAGGGAGACAAGGTATGGGTGGAGATTGTGGTTAGCTCAGCTTGCGGAGGATGCGCGGCCAAAAGCATGTGCAATATTTCTGAGAAAAAGAATGAGATTGTGGAGGCTTTGAACTTAAACGGTGAAGAGTTGGTCACAGGCGACAAAGTACAGATTCAGATGCAGGAAACCCAGGCACATCGGGCAGTAGTTTTAGGTTATCTTTTGCCATTTATTGTATTGATTATCGGCTTGTTCGGTTGCTATGCATTGACCCATATCGAATGGCTGAGCGCCTTGGTGGCCTTTGGCTTGACAGCGATATATTATTTCATTCTGAAAATGTTTGACAAGCGGCTGGCAAAGGAGTTCACGCTGTATGTGACGAAATGTTGATTTGTTGGATTGATGATAAAAAAAGTAGAGACGCAATTTGCGTCTCTACAACTATTTTATTAACTCTTATCTATTAACTAGCAAGTGCGGCCGGGATAAACCTTCAGGGCTTCGCGGAGGCATTCAACGGCTTTCTCAAGGTCAGAAACGTTGAGGCAGTAACTGATACGCACTTCGTTAACGCCTTGGCCCTTTTTAGAATAGAATCCAGTGGCGGGGGCAAACATCACCGTGGCACCGTTATAGCTGAACTCTTCGAGCAGCCAGCGGCAGAAGCGGTCGGAGTCATCGATGGGCAGACGAGCCACGCAGTAGAAGGCTCCTTTGGGCATCGGTACGAAGCAGCCAGGGATGGCATTCACACCGTTCACGATGGTATTACGGCGAGCAACATATTCCTTGTTGACCTTGTCAAAATATTCTTTCGGGGTATCCACGGCGGCTTCGCCAAGGATCTGACCGTATGAAGGCGGACTCAAACGGGCCTGAGCCATTTTCATAGCGGTAGCATAAACTTCTTTGTTGTGTGTGATAAAAGCACCTACACGTACACCGCATGCGCTGTAACGTTTTGACACAGAGTCTAACAGCACAACGTTGTCGGCGATATCGGTCAGCTCCATCACGGAGAAATGTTTCACGCCATCGTAGCAGAATTCGCGGTAAACCTCATCAGCGAAGAGGAAGAGATCGTGTTTCTTGGCGATCTCACCCAGTTTCAGGATTTCCTCTTTGGAGTAGAGGTAACCCGTCGGGTTGTTGGGGTTACAGATCATGATGGCTTTCGTCTTCGGGGTGATTACCTTTTCGAAATCCTCGATGGAAGGCAGTGCGAAACCGTTCTCAATGCTGGAGATGATGGGTTTCACAATTACACCGCACATGGTGGCGAAAGCGTTGTAGTTGGCATAGAAAGGTTCGGGGATGATAATTTCGTCGCCTGGATCCATGCAGCTGTTGAAAGCGAAAAGGAGGCCTTCGCTACCACCAGTGGTGACAATGATTTCGTCGGTAGTGATTTCGATACCCACGCTGTGGTAGTATTCCACCAGTTTCTTGCGGTAGCTGAGGTTACCGGCGGAGTGGCTGTAAGCAATTACAGGGATGTCGGCGTTGCGTACGGCATCACGGGCACCTTTCGGGGTCTCGATGTCGGGTTGACCGATGTTGAGGTGGTAAACATGGATACCACGACCTTTGGCGGCATCAGAAAACGGCACCAGCTTCCTGATAGGGGAAGACTGCATGCTTGCGCCTTTTTGGGAAATTTTCGGCATAATTATTAGGTTTTTGTAATGTTTTATAGTTTGAAATAAAAGTGTGCAAAAATACAAAAAATAATGAGCAAATTAGTAAATTAGTTAATGTGCTAATTATCAATGTGCTAATGTGCCAATTTTCAGGGGTCAGGGGTCAGGGGTTAGTGGTCAGTGGTTAGGGGAGTTTTTTTTATGTGCAAATTAGCAGATGATTTTAATGTTCTTGTTATTCTTAATTGTTAATTCTTCTACCTTCCACCTGCCACCTTCAACCTTATCTCTGTTCCCTGAAACCTGATCACTATCTTGTCATAGCATCTACCTGCTGCACAAAATTGTAGTAGTAGAGGGCAGAGTCGCGTTGGCCTAAGCGTTGGAAGAGGTCTCCCTTCTCGCGGTAGGCTTCCAAAAAGTTCTGTTGGTACTTGATGCAGTTGTTCATGCAGTCCAATGCCGCCTGGTAGTTCTGGCGGTGCTTCTCCACCAAGCCTTTGTAGTAATACAATTCGCCATTGTATGGGAAAACAGACTGGGCTTGCTGGATGACCGCTTCGCCTTCTTCCCAGCGGTCGCTGAGCAGCAACAACTTGGTCTTCAAAATGTAACTGGCAGGCACGTAGGGATCCATCTGAATGGCTTTGTCGTAATAGATAATTGCTGTATCAGGCCGTCCGGTATTGTAATAGTTCAATCCCATGTAGATATATGCATCGGTGCGCTTGGGGTCCAGCTTCAGACATTGGTTATAGTAATAGAAAGAGGAATCATACATGGCCAAAGTACCGTAGGTGCTGCCTAAGTTGAAGTAACCGTCCGACAGAAGCGGGTCGAAATAAACGGCGGCCAGATAGAATTGTTTGGCTTTCTGAATCTCTCCTCTTTCAAAATAAATCTTGGCTAAATTACTGTTGGCGGTGGCTTTGCTGGGGATATTCTTCAGACACATCAAATAAAAATATTCTGCTGTATCTCTGTATGTCATGTCGTTGATTTTGACACCGATTTTGTCGTACAACAAGCCCAACTGCTCATAGCAATCCGCATACTGTGGGTATATTTCAACCCCTTTTTTGAACTGCTTGATGGCTTTCCAAGTCCAGTCGAAATATTGCTGGTCATTCTCCAGTCTTTTTACCCAGTTTTGCTCTTTGATATTGGCTTTTTCGAATTCATCGCCTTTGTCGCGCAAGGCTAAGCCCCAATACAGGCGCATGTGTGCGCTCTTGTCCGATTTTTTCACGTCCTTGCCAAAGAGGGTGAACTGGTCTTTCCAATCGGCGGCGCGGGTGATGGTTCTGCCGGAATAGAGTAGGAAAACGATTGCTAATAGGGTAGCCATTATGCCGAAGCGTGGCATTTTAATGGCATCATCTTGATCATCGATTCTGAATATTCTGAACAGAACAAAGATAAGGGCGATGCAAAAGCCTAAAGCGGGTATAAAGAGAAAACGTTCAGCGAAAGAGGAACCTATGCGGTAAACCAGATTGCTGAAGATGCTCATGGTGATGATATAGAAGAAGATGGCGTAAGCGATTGGGTTCTTTTTCTTGATGCCAAATATGGCATAAACAACTAATCCTAAATGAATTAAGAGTGAGATCCAAGTGGAGATATCCGTAAAGGAGGTCAATGGGAACTGCTTCATAGAGTAGTCGCAGGCTAAACTGTAGGGGAAAAACAACTTGAGGAGGTACTGTCCCAAAAGCATGATAGCAGTCGCCCATCCTTCCCATAAATCACTATTGTAGAAATAGTTGTCAACCACAGAGACATTGAAATTCTTCGAATCGGGATAATTGGCCAGAACCGCATGTCGGGCCATCAGATAAATGGCAGCGGGGATGGCAATCATCAGGAAGGTAAGAAGATAGTCTTTGGCTTTGGCTTCCCTGAAAAAATATAGTGTTACTGGCAGCAAGGCCAAAGTGGTGATGGCGCTTTCTTTGGAGAACATGGCTAACAAGAAGCTGATAAAAACCAAAGGCAAGAGGTAAAATTTCTGTTTGTCCACATATAACAGCGAGAGGTAAAGCGTGAGTGTCACAAAGAAGAAACACATAATCTCATCACGGCTTTTGATGTTGGCAACTACTTCTGTGTGAATAGGATGCGCTGCAAACAGTAGGGCAATGAAAAAAGGAATCCAAAGATTATATTTTTTCAGCAATCGGCGTAAGAAAAAAAACAGCAGGGTGCATGCCAAGGCGTAGTAAAACACGCTGATGGCATGGTACAAGCCAGGATTGTCAGGCGAAAATTGCCACTCGGTGGCGAACATCAACTGGGACAACGGACGGTATAGGTTATCGGTATAAAAGCCCGAACCGTGACGGTAGGTTTTAGTCAGGATGTCGTGATAGCCGTTGGTTCCAGCTGTCACATAGATATTGAGCTTGAAGCTGCCGTAGTCGTCCAGCACCCATTGATGGTGAAAGGTATTGGCATATAGGGCGGCAGCCACAATGAAAATAATCAGTCCCAAGCCTTTGTATTGCTTTGTTTTGACAAAAGGTGCTGGTGTTGGTGCCGGCATTGTTATGGCGGTTTTCTTTTTCTGCTGTGGCTTCATGAAGAAACAGGGATTAATAAATGGACAGACCACGGTACACCGCTTCGTGTACGGTGAGACGTATCTTGCTTTTAACTAATTTGTTAGGTTCGCTGTAAGGGTAAACTCGGTTGGAAATGAAAACATAGACTAACTCCCGGTCGGGGTCGCACCACACCACATTGCCAGTAAAACCCTGATGACCGTACGTTTTGTTGGAGGCCATGGAGGGGAGCACACCGTTATTTTTCTCAAAGCAGGGAGTGTCAAAACCCAAAGCTCTGCGGTTGCATCCGTGAATAGGGAAGGTTTTGGTAAAGAATCTTACAGTTTTTTCTGATAAAAATCTCTGCCCCTGATAGATACCACCGTCCATCAGCATTTGGAAGATGGCAGCGATTTCGCGGGCTGTGGAGAAAAGTCCAGCGTTTCCTGCGTCCCCGTCAAAAAGGGCGGCGGTTTGGTCGTGCACATAACCTTCCACCACCTGGTGGCGAAAGAGCGTGTCGAGTTCGGTGGGGGCAATGTCGCTTTTGCTGAAACCATGCCGCAGGGGATTGAAGCAGGTATATTTCAATCCCATAGGCTGATAAAAGTTCTCCTGCAAATATTCATCCATGGGCATGCCCGTGATTTGTTCCACCATTTCTTTCAAAAAGAAGAAGTTCAAATCACTATATACATATTTCTTGGCTCCTAATTTGCAATGAGCGATTTTGTAACGGACGCTGTCTTGATAGTCATTGCGTAGGTAGCAGCTGTCGGCAATCTGGATGGAAAACTGGTCGGAGGGACAAGGGACAATATAGCGGCAGTCATTGCAGATCTTCTTGTAAAAAGGAATGAAAGCCGGCATTCCGGAGGTATGTGTCAGCAGTTCAATGAGGGGGATACGGCTTTTGTCGGTGCCACGCAGGTAGGGCAGATAGGTTCCGATAGTGTCGTACAGTTTTATCTTGCCCTCATCGTACAGTTTCATGACCGCCAGCGTAGTGGCGGCGGCTTTGGTGACGGAGGCCATATCGTACAGGGTACTGTCGGTGACCGGCAATTGTTTTCCGTAGGTTTGGTAGCCGTAGCATTTATCGAAAACGACATCGCCGTGGTGTAGTACCACTACCTGGCAGCCTGGAAACACTTCAGTCCGAATGCCTCTATTTACCAATGAATCAATGGCTTTAACAGCCTTTTGAGGCAGTTTATAAACGTTATTATCGGTGTTGGCCGTGACCAGCACCGATAATAACAAGAGTCCGATAAGGAATGATATTTTTTTCAAGTTGGATTATTTTCTGATGTCCATTTCGTTCAGCAAGTAGCCAGCGCCACCGAACTTGTCAATGACGAACAAAACATAACGGGAGTCAACATTGATACAGCGTTGCAGCTCGGTATTGAACACGATGTCGCTGCTCAGGGCTTCCCAGTTGCCGTCGAAAGCCAGACCGATGAGCTCGCCGTTGCCGTTCATGATGGGACTTCCGGAGTTACCACCGGTAATGTCATTGTTGGACAGGAAGCAAACGTGCAGTGAACCGTCTTTGTCGGCATACTGACCGAAGTCCTTAGCTAAAATCAGTTCTTTCAGTTTGGCGGGCACGTCGAATTCAAAGTCACCAGGGATTTCCTTCTCCAGGATACCTTGGGTTGTGGTGAAGTAGTTATAGTGAACACCATCAGCGGGGTAGTAGTCACAAACGGTACCATAAGTAGTACGCATGGTGCTGTTGGCATCGGGATAAATCGGGGTGTCAGCTTTCATTTCCTTGATAGCGGCGATAAAGGTGCGGCGAGGAACGGCTAATTTTTCATTGTCAGCCAATGCGCTCTGGTTGGCGATAATAACCATGAACAAACTGTTAAGATACTGGTAAATAGGATCTTTTTCCAGAACTTTGGTAGAGGGTTTACGCAAATATTTTTCCAGATTTTCTTTGGAGATAAAAATGGAGTTGGCGATGGCAGCCTCGAAAGCGGCACGGTTGCCTTTGTAATATTTGTCGACAATTCCCTGAATATCGGGTTGTTTATCTGCGGGCAGTCTTTCCCAAGTCTTCAAAGTGGCCAAGATAACCTTCACTTCGGTATTCACATCTTTATCGTTGACACCTTTTTCATATTGTTCCAGAACACGGGAGATTTTTTCTTCGGTGAAGCTCTTCTGTTTCTCTTCCAGTTTTACAGCATTTCTCAGTTTCCATGCAGTCAGCAGGGTAGGAGAGGACATCAAGCAAATGTTGGCATTCATAAAGGTTTTGGTAGCACCGGCGTCAACACCTTTGCAAATTTTCTCGATTTTATCCAGGCATTTTCCATATTTCTCCTGGCGTTCGCTATTGGCATTGATCCAAGCGCGGAGTTCCTGCTCTTGGGCAGCTTTCTTTTCAGCCACATGCAGGGCTTTCAGACTGTTGACCTCACCATGTTTGTTTTTCCACATATTGGCCAAACTGGCATGGTCGTCGGCATATTTCAGTTCAACGGCTTTGTCGGCTTCCATAGCTTCTTTGATCACGGGAAGGATGATATCAAGGGGTTCGTACAGAGCGGGGTCGTCGATGTTGATGGTGTTTTCCACTTCGTAAGAGGTCATGAAACGCTCAGTTGTGCCGGGATAACCCCAAATCATGGTATAATCGCCAGGTTGATAGCCCTTTAAGCTGATGGGCAGGAAGTGCTTAGGATGGAAGGGAACATTGTCTTTGGAGTATTCGGCGGGAGAACCGTCGGGGGCAGTGTAGATACGGAACACGGTGAAGTCACCGGTGTGGCGGGGCCACATCCAGTTGTCGGTGTCGCCACCGAATTTGCCGATGCTGGCGGGGGGAGCCACCACCAAACGAACATCCTTGTAAGTAGTGTAAACGAACATGTAGTATTCGTTGCCTTCGTAGAAAGGTTTCACCACTACTTTGTGTTTACCGTTGTCAGAGTTTTCTTCCTGCAATTTCTTGATGGCGGCATTCACCAGTTCTTCTCTTTTGGATTCCTTGGTTTCTTTGGTCACTTCTGCCAACACAATGCTGGTCACATCTTCCATGCGTTCGAGGAAGTTGACGCTGAAATTGGCGGGTAACTCTTCTTCCTTGCTCATGGCAAAGAAACCATTGTTGAGGTAGTCGTGCTCAACAGTTGACAGTTCTACCACTGAAGAATAGCCGCAGTGGTGGTTGGTGAACATCAGACCGTCGCGGGAAACCATCTCACCGGTGCAGAAGCCGTCACCCAATTGGACGATAGCGTCTTTCAGAGAGGAGTGGTTGATGTCGTACAGCTGCTCGGCGGTAAGTTGCAAGCCCAGCTTCTGCATTTCGGCATAGTTGTAATTTTTGATGAACATGGGCAGCCACATACCCTCATCTGGCGGGTTGATGGCGAACATTCTTACGGACAAGAATGCTACAATAAGTAATAAGAAAGTTTTTTTCATATCAGTTTTTTTATTGATGAAATTCGTTAAAACAACTTGCAAAGATACAAAAAAAATTAGTAAATTAGCAAATTAGTTAATGTGCTAATTATCAATGTGCTAATGTGCCATTTTTTAGTGATCAGTGATCAGTGATTAGGGGTCAGTGGTCAGTGGTCAGTCAAATTGACAACTGACAGTTGAAAATTTTTTAATGTGTTAATGTGCCAATTGAATTAGCAAATTCGTTAATTAGCAAATGTGCAAATGAAATGAGGGGGAGTTTCGCACTACGTGCTCAAGGGGAGTGATGCTTCGCATCAGGGGAGCCTCGCTGCGCTCGAGGGGAGTTTAAATTCCCCTTCTTTAGAAGGGGTGGCCGAAGGCCGGGGTAGTGACTCTGAATTCTGAATTTTGAACTTTGAATTCAGAATTACTAACTAGCGAACCCCGTAAACAATGCCCCCAATTACACCACTCAGCAGAATCAGCAGGATAGGGCTGATCTTTTTCTTGAGGGCAAGGAGGAAGACAGTGAGGAAGATGGCGAGACTAAGACACAACTGGAGAGGAGATTCAGACCAAGAACCGAAATTGGTGGGTGTAGCCAATTGCAAGGCAGCGGCGGCAATCAGTCCGAGAACCGTGATGCGAAGGATGGAGAAAATGTTGTTTAAATTTTTGTTGTCCTTATGTCTCATCAGGTACCGTGCCAATAGCAGCATGAGGATGAAGGGAATCAGGATGACTGAGAACGAGGCTAGAAAAGCACCGGCCACCCCGATCCATGGGTCGTAGCCTGCATTGACTACAGCAGTGTAGCCGGCATAGGTGGCCACGTTGATACCGATGGGTCCGGGGGTCATTTGGCTTACCGCCACGATATCGGTGAATTCCTGAACGGTCATCCAGGCCTGTTTTTCCACTACCTCGTCTTGTATCAGGGCAATCATCGCATAGCCGCCCCCGAAATTGAAGGTGCCGATTTTGCAGAAAGTATAGAAGAGCTTCCAGAATATCATGCGGCAGCCTCCTTTTTATTGATGAAACGGCCATAGAGAAAACCTCCCAATCCGGCGATGATGATAATCAGGACGGGCGAGACTCCCAAGAGCCATATCAGCACTGCTGCCAGTATGGGAATCCAGCAGTTGCGCCAGTTGAGACCGGCGTTTTTAGCCATGGTGAAAACGGGAGCGGCAATGAGTGCAACCACGCAGGGACGGATGCCCTTGAAGATGTCCTCTACCATAGGAATATCGCGGAAATAGCGGATAAAAACCGCCAAAAGCAAAATGGTGAGAATGGGCATCAGGATGTTGCCGAGAACGGACATAATGGCACCGGCTTTACCTCGCAGACGGTAGCCGATGCTAGTGGCCATGTTCACCGCAAATACACCGGGCATGGCCTGACTGACCGACAGCAGGTCCAGAAACTCTTCTTTGCTGAGCCATTGCTTTTGCTGCACCAATTCTTTCTCCATCAGCGGAATCATGGCGAAACCGCCACCGAGGGTGAAGCTGCCGATTTTGAAAAAGGACCAGAAGAGTTCGAAATAGCCAGCCATATTACAAACGGCTTTCTACCACCTTCCAATCCACAATCTGCCACAAGGCGGTAAGGTAATCGGCGCGGCGGTTTTGGAAATCGAGGTAGTAGGCATGTTCCCACACGTCGAAGGTGAGTAGGGGCTGCAGACCGCTACGCACGGGGTTGCCGGCGTTGGCTTCCTGGGTGATGACCAGCTTGCCTTCAGCATTCAGCGAGAGCCATACCCAGCCTGATCCGAATAGGGTGGCACCTTTCTGCTCAAATTCTTTTTTGAATGCATCCACAGAGCCAAAATCTCTGATAATCAAATCTTTGATTTTGCCTTCCGGTTCATGGTTGGCAGTGCCGAATTGCTCAAAATACATCGTGTGGTTCAGCACTTGGCCGGCATTGTTGAACAGGCCTCCTTCGGCTTTCTTGACCACTTCGGTCAGCGAAAGTCCTTCCAGACCGCTGCCGGGCAGCATTTTGTTCATGTTGTCCACGTATGCTTTCAGATGTTTTCCGTGATGGAAAGCAAAGGTGTTGTCGCTGATGACGCCGAGGGTCTCGGTTTCGTAAGGCAGGGTCATCAACTCAAAAGTACCGTTGATAGGGAGAATTTCTTTCATTTTTGTGTTGAAATTTTGGAATTGTAAAAAATCGTTTTTTGAGACACAAAAATACGAAAAAAATGGAATGAAATTGTTCCCTTTTTTTTCGTGCATATATTCAACAAATGGATGTTATTATTTATCAGTAAAATAGTCTTTAATTGAAAAAAAATACGTAATTTTGTAGTTTAAGCTTTAAAAACATAAAAAACTGATATACAAGAATATAGTGACAAGAAATATTATATTAATGAAAAAAATATTACTAATTTTTGGACTTTTGTGTATGTTTGTCATGGTGACAAAGGCTCAAAATTGTCCGTTTAATGTCAAATTTACTGTAACAGATGCCACCTGTTTTAACAACGGTAAGATTGCATATTGGCTTGAGGACGATGATGGCGTCATGATTCCAGTGAATGGTTTGGAATCAAAAGGTTTGTCAAATGTGCGTATTTACACCAAGGTGAATGAAACGGATTCCACACATTATTCCGGTATGTTTTACAAGGGAGGCGTGGATACTTTTATAGTTGACCATGGTACCTATATTGTTGGTGTAGAAGGTGCTTGTGATGATGGACATGGTGGTTTTATAAAAGTGCATGTGGATACGGTGTTAACCATCAATACGACTTATGTGGTTCCGGAAATATCCGCTTTCATCATTTATGACAGTACTGGAACCCAGATGGGTAAGCATCCGACATTGGATTGCGCGGAATTAGGCCGTGTGCAGCTATGTATAACGAACGGCAGGTTCCCTTATAGGATTCAGGTGATGGAGCATGGTTCTTCTTCTGTATACCGTACACTTTTTTATAACAATCATCAGTATAACGGATCCGATGACAGACGGTATGACTACAGGGATTATTATTCTGTAGAGGATTTGCCTGAGGGAGAGTGGGATTTTTATATGGAGGATGGTTGTAATTACGGACTTCCCCGTGTGGGGCAATCGGTAGAAGTTGTGCAATTCCCCTATCTGGATTATGTGGAGGTGTATGCCTCTTCTGGAAATTTTTCTGACAGCAATGTGGTGAAAGTCAACGCAGTGATCAATTCCCCGTATGACTACTATACGGAAATGATTTACGACTATGTGCAGTATCGTTTTACCTATGAGGGTCTCCCAGCTAGTCCGTGGAGGAATTTCCCCACCTTGTCAAGTTCTAATAAGGTTACGTTATATGACACTATTGCTGGAGTCCATGATTATTGTGATATCTGGAATAAGACGATAGAACTTGAGTACAAGATAGAAGGTGCGCCAGGTTGTAATGATACAACGATAAAGCGTAGCTTCAAGTATTACAAGCCTAATGAAAGCAAATTCAGGAAAGAAATAGTCACCAACGATTCGGTAGTAGGATACTTGTGTCGTGAAATAAGGTATTGGCGTCAGGAGGCATATTCTATCAATTATCCGGATTATAGTACTTCTTATGCAAACAGAGGTGCTGACCATAGTTACTATCGCTATCATTATACACATCCGTTGACTTGGGTATATAAAGATGCATCCACCAATGAGGTGATAAAACAAGACACGGTGAGTGCGATTAATGTGAAATCATATTTATTTACCTCGGAGGTGGTGGAAAAATATGGACCGCTTCCCCAAACAGTAAATGTGAAACGGACGTTGTTGGATGGGCATGGTTGTATAGTATATGAAACTACAGATCAGCTTAATTTCATTTTCCAGCAAGATACTTCGTCAACGAAGTGGGAAATAAAAAAAGAAGGGAATGACCATTGTTGCAATGTGCAGCGTTCGGTATCGGTGAAGGGTACCTATAACGCTCAGGTGGATGCGGACGGAACCGTTATCAGGTTGGTGCGCAGTCCACGTAATAACAGATACAATTTTGTGGCTGTATATCATTCCAATACCGGCACGTGGACAATCACGAAAAGTAATTTTCAGAATACGGCATTCATCAATGGCGCAAGTGATGGTCGTTCGATAGAGTTGAAAGATTACTGTCTCCCTTCAGGTCCGTATGAATTCTCCATCCAATCTCCGTGTGATACGCTTACGGTAAGCCAAAATGTATCTTTCCCGGATATTTATACTTCGGAGTTAGTGGAAAATCCTGAAAAAATCATCGACAAAAACTGTACTGACTGGTATGTTACCTATACCAGGGGAACGGTGGCACGTGTCAGTTACAATACAGATTCCCACACTGGTGAAGACAAAACGCCGGTGGTGTTGAATTTGGATACTCGTTTCCAAGTTGTTGATGGCCCTGTTGGAGGTTACGACAGTCATGGGTATCAGTTGCATGAACCGATACGATTCTCTATTCCAGGTACATACGTGGTAAAAATCTTCCCGAATACTTCAGTAGAGCTTTGTGACAAACCGGCATTTTATGATACGATAGCATTTAATAGTACCACCGTAAAACACGTATATGCATACGCTATTTTGTGTAACAGTAATGACGGTGCGGGCAATGTGTTTGTCAAGGGTGAGAATGGTACGGACCCATATACCTATACGTTGTTCAGTGAACCCAACAAAGAGGGCGATATTTTGGGGACGAATAGTTCAGGTATCTTTTTTGACATACCCATGCGAACAGACGCGGCATTGTCCTGTTTGATTGAGGATGCCTGTGGAGCATATTTCCATGTGAACTTCTTCCCGCAATTGCTGGCTGATTTGCAAATCACCTGGTTCGAAGGTGGACTGAAAGCCACTGAGACTTGCGAAGGGTCAACAATAACGGTACATACTTTGCAGTCCGACAATTTACAGGAATTTATTTGGGACGGACCCAATGGCTTCCATAGCCAGTCTCCGGAACCGTTTATTTTTATTCCGAGAGGTGCGGACGAAGGATGGTATAAAGTTCAGGTTTTGGAGATGGGCTGTCAGCTTGATGTTAAGGACAGTATTTATCTTTCGGTGAAACCGTCTCCTTCTGTCACTATTTTGCAGAACACCACGATTTGCCCAGGGGAAAAGGTTTATCTGACTTTCCAACCCCATAGTGCGTATGCCCCTGTTGATGTCCGGTTTTCTATTGTGTATAAAACGCAGGAAGGTCAGGAAATTCGTGAATATGTGGCCCCGGCAGAATCAAGTATAATAGATAGTTTCACAACCACGATCCCCGCCAAAATATTCCCTTATACCATTCAGGATAACGAATGTGGATATGATTTAGCGGATGCTGGAGATACCACCTACATTTCAATATCATCCAATACAATCAACACTTGTAATATTTTCACGAACCATGATTTTGTGTGTCATAATGGTGATGCGCACTTGATGGCCACCTCATCGGTGGAACCACCCTATACAATTCGCTGGTATAGTGATAAAGAAAAGAACCATTTGTTGAAGGAGGAAACAGTGACTTCTTCGGGATATTGGTCCACCTACGATACTTTGGAAATTTTGGAGCAAACCTTGTTGTATGTCAGTGTGGAAAGAGAGAACTATTGTCCGTCTGTACTGGAAATACCAACGAATGTTATCAATCTGCAAGACGAAAGGGTGGACAGTGTTCATTGTGATCAAGTGTTCAAAGTATATGATTCGGGTGGTAAAGACGGAGATTATTCGCAGGATGAGTTCATAAAACACACTTTTGTTTCTACGGATGGAAGACAATTGGCCTTGAGAGTCTTGGACTGGAATTTGTCCAATACTTCGCATTTGGTTGTTATTTCTGGTACTGAGCTTGAACTGGACAGTGTCTTGTATGAGTTGTCCGGTATCAGTTATATACCTGACATTATCTTCTCCCGTGGCAATGCCATGACTTTGTACTTCATGTCAGGTGTGCTTACAGAAGAAGGAATGGAGTTGCTGGTAGAACCGGTGCCAGGCATTGCCATTGCGGATGTTTATCCGCCTACCAATACTCGTCTTTATGATGAGGTATG
>Ga0265298_10002700_pt1 | contig 24277 bp, 23 predicted proteins | sample AusTroGonzalo_MG_3_FD_193486 | JGI IMG/M metagenome (GOLD analysis project Ga0265298, IMG submission 193486) | Bovine rumen microbial communities from tropical cattle in Woodstock, Queensland, Australia - Gonzalo_01 | ecosystem: Host-associated > Mammals > Digestive system > Stomach > Rumen ...
ACTCCCTGAATGAACCTGAACGCACAACTATACCTGAACCTCATCCGCGGCGGCGCCGCCCGTCTGGCCCAAGACCGTCAGGCTGTCAATGACCTGAACGTCTTTCCCATCCCCGACGGCGACACCGGAGACAATATGTACATGACCATGGAGGCGGGCTGCCATGCCGCGCTCTCCCCTTCTTTGGCCGATACGGCCGAAGCCGTGTCCCGGGGCATGCTGATGGGCGCCAGGGGCAATTCCGGCGTTATCCTTTCGCGCATTTTCGCGGGTCTTGCCAAGGGGCTCAAGGGCGTGGAAGAAGATGCCGATTGCAAGATTTTCACTAAAGCCATGCAGGCGGCGGTGAAAGAGGCTTACCAGGCCGTTTCCCAGCCTGTGGAAGGGACCATCCTCACTGTCCTTCGGGAAGGCGCAGCGGCGGCAGAGGGGTCCACTACCCTGGAAGAATACTTCGACCTGTGGATTGCCGGCATGGACCTGAGCCTGCAGCACACACCGGAGCTCCTGGATGTCCTCAAGAAAGCCGGCGTGGTGGACAGCGGCGGCGCAGGGCTCCTGTGCATCGCTGAGGGCATGAGGGATGCCCTGCACGGGAGATCCCCGATCGGTGTCGGGAATGACGCCCAGGCCGGCACTCAAACCGTCATGGCCGGCACCGACCGGCCATCGGCCCCCCAAGTAGACTTTGATGCCTTTACCGAAGACAGCGTGCTGGAATTCGGTTACTGTACGGAATTCCTGCTGCGCCTGCAGCGTAGCAAAGTTGACCTGGACGGCTTTGACGAGCGTGTCATCCATGACTGGCTGGCCTCCCAGGGTGATTCCCTGGTATTTTTCCGGGACGGCAGCATCATCAAGGTGCATGTTCATACCAAAGACCCCGGCGCCATCCTTACCAAGTGCCGGGAATGGGGAGAATTCCTTACCATCAAGGTGGAGAACATGACCCTGCAGCACCATGAGAACCACATGGACCAGCGCTTCAAACGGGCCCGCAAAGCCTTGGGCCTGGTGACGGTGGCGGCGGGCAAGGGCCTTACGGACTCTTTCCTGCAGATGGGCGTGGATGAGGTCATTGAGGGCGGACAAACCATGAATCCCCCGGTAGAGCGTTTCCTGGAGGCTTTCAACAATGTAAACGCCGACGTCGTCCTGGTCTTCCCCAACAACGGCAACATCATCCTGACGGCCAACCAGGCGGCAGCCATGTATGCCGATTCTAAAATCATCGTCATCCCCACCAAAACGCTGGGAGAGGGCTATTTTGCGCTGGCCAACCTGGACCCGGAGCTGCCGGTGGAGCAGCTGGAGGAAACCCTGACAGCGGCGGCGGCAGCAGTCACCACCGGTTCCGTCTCCCGTGCCATCAGGGACACGGCTGAGGCCCGCACCGGTCAATATCTGGGTTTCAGCGGAAAAGAGATCCTCTGTGCCTGCGCTTCCCGGGAAGATGCTGTTTTGGAGCTGGCCCGTAAACTCCAGGCCGACCAATCTGATATCCTGGTGCTTTTCTCCGGAGCCGATGCCCCGGCCGATGAAGCAGCCCGCCTGAAAACAGAACTAGAAAAAGCCTGTCCCATGACAGAAGTCATCCTTCTGGATGGAGGACAGCCCGTATACGATTATATTCTTGTGCTATGTTAAAGATTTATACAGACACCGACACCGATATTACGCCGGAAATAGCAGCGGAGTACGGTTACAAGCTCATTTCCATGCCTTACAGCGTGGATGCCAAGACCACCTATCCCTACGTGGACTTCCAGTCTTTCGATGCACACGCCTTCTACGATATGCTCCGCGGCGGCGTCCTGCCCACAACCAGTGCCATCTCCAAGGAACAGTACATGCAGTATTTCATTCAGGACTTTGCCGAGGGTAACGAGATTCTGTACGTGCATTTCTCCAGGGCCATGACCAATACCTTCGATGCCATGGACCAGGCCATCGCTTCCCTTAAGAAGAAGTACCTTAACGCCCGTTTCGAGGAAATCGACACCAAGGGCATCACCACCATCAGCTATGCCATCGTGCGTGAGGTGGGAGACTTGGTGAAAGCCGGGAAAACCCTGGACGAAATCCTGGAATGGGCCAAGACGGAAGTGGATAAGTTCGCCATGTATTTCTTTGCCGATGACCTTAAATTCTTCCGCCGCAGCGGCCGTGTCAGCGGCCTGGCGGCCACTATGGGCACCCTTATCGGCGTCCGTCCCCTCATCCACATGAGCCAGGAGGGCAAAATGGTCTCCGTTGGCACCGCAAAGGGCCGCCTCAATGCCATGACTTACCTGGTGGACAAGGTGGGAGAGCTGGGAGATGAGATTGAGAAGCACCGCATCTGTATCGGCCACACCGACTCCCCCGAGATTGCCCACAACGTCGGCCAGATGATAGAGAACAAGTACGGCAAGCAGAACATCGTTTACGTGGACGTGAATCCCACCGCCGGCAGCCACTGCGGCCCCAACGGCGTAGGTGTCTGCTTCCACGCTATCCACCGTTAATTGTCATTCTGAGCGAAGCGAAGAATCTATGATAGAGGTAAAAGAAGTCATCAACAAAAAGGATCAAAAAGCCTTCCTGAACTTCGCGCTGGACCTGTACAAAGGCAACCCGTACTTTGTTCCGCCGCTGTATTCCGACGAAAAAAAGATGTTCGGGAAGGATTTCGTGTACAATTCCAGCTGTGAGTGGACTTGTTTTGTAGCCGACAAGGACGGCAAACCCGCCGGCCGCATCCAGGCCATTATCCAGAAAGACGCCAATGCCAAGAATAAGGAGAACCGCTGCCGGTTCTGCCGTTTCGACGCCATCGACGATGTAGAGGTATCCAAGGCCCTTTTTGAAGCGGCCGAGAACTGGGCCCGATCCAAGGGGATGGACACCATGGTGGGCCCGCTCAATTTCAGCGACCTGGAGCGGGAAGGCATGCTTGTAGACGGCTTTGAAGAACCTGCCACCTTTGAGGAGAACTATAATTTCTCCTATTACAAAGACCACGTGGAAGCCTTGGGCTACAAAAAGGAGATTGACTGGACGGCCAGCCGCCTGTACGCCCCCGAAAGCCCGGAAGTCTTTGATGAAATGGAGCAGCTCATCTCCTTCATTTTCAAGCGCTACAAGCTGCATTACGGATCGGCCAAGAACGGTACGCAGTTCATGAAAAAGTATGCCGATGGCATCTTCGACCTGCTGGACACCTCCTACGAGGGCCTATACGGAACCGTGCCTTTCACCGAGGGCATGCGTAAACTTGTCCTGGAGAACTTTGCCATCGTCATCGACCCCAAATATGCGGCCGTGATTCTGGACGAAAACGAAAGGATCGTATGCTTCGGCCTCTCCTTCCCCGGCTTGGCCCCTGCTTTGGTGGGAACCCGCGGAAAATACACGCCGCTCACGCTTCTGAAACTGCTGTATTACATCAAAAACCCCGATATCCTGGACCTGTGCCTGGTGGGAGTGGACCCGGAATACCTGAACCGCGGCGTTTCCGGCGCCCTTTCCCTGGCCATCATGAAGATGCTGCGGGACAATCCCCGGCTCAAATGGGCCGACACCAACCTGAACCTGGAAGACAATTACGCCATCCTCAACCAATGGCGCCGCTTCAAGCGTGAAGAGTGTAAACGATATCGTTCATTTGTGAAAAGTCTATGATTAAGATCATCGTTGACTGTTTCGGCGGAGACCACTGCCCCGAGGCTCCCATAGAAGGTTCCCTGGCCGCCCTGGCGGGGAATCCGGACCTCCATATCATCCTCACCGGGGACGAGGCCATCCTGCGCAAGGCGCTGGAAGGCAAGTCCTATGACGCATCCCGCCTGGAGATTGAGCATGCGCCGGAAGTGATTGGCTGTGACGAGAAACCCACCGATGTGGTCCGCCTCAAGCGCAACTCTTCCATGATGAGGGGCATTATCATGCTGCGGGACCGCGACGACATTGCCGCCATGGTTTCCGTCGGCTCTACCGGAGCTTTGGTGACGGGCGCCCTGGTGCGCCTGGGCCGCATTCCGGGCGTTATCCGTCCGGCCTTCTGTCCCCTGCTTCCCACCATGGACGGCGGCATCGTGGGCATCTGCGACAGCGGTGCCAACGTAGAGGTGACATCGGCCCATCTGCGTCAGTTTGCCATCATGGCATCCCTCTATCTGGAGAATGTGTACGGCGTTTCCAATCCCAGGGTGGCCCTGCTCAATGTGGGCAAAGAGGCCGAAAAAGGAGACGATATCCGCCGGGAGGCCTATCAGCTGCTGGAAGAGACGCCCTCCGTCAACTTTGTGGGCAATATGGAAAGCCGGGACCTCCTGAGCGGCAACTACGACGTGGTGGTGGCCGACGGCTTCTCCGGCAATGTCCTGGTGAAAACCACCGAAGGAACGGCTCTGGAACTGCTGAAAAAACTCAAGAAAGAAATCTTCAGCAAAACGCTGTACAAGGTGGGCGCCTTGCTGATGAAAAAGATGTTTGCCGATATGAAGGAGTTCATGAACTACCAGAATTATGGCGGAAGCGTACTCCTGGGCACTTCAAAAGTGGTAGTGAAAGGCCACGGCTCCTCCAAGGCCGTCGCAGTGGAGAAATGCATAGAGCAGGCCTACAAGATGGAAATCTCCGGCCTCAGCGGCAAAATTGAAACTGAAATAGCAAAATACGAACATTACGAAGATTAGTTTATGTTTGAGAAAGTACAGACCATCCTGGCGAAACAGCTTCGTCTGGACCCTTCCAAGATTACCCCGCAATCCCTCATCAAAAAGGACCTGGGGGCCGATTCCCTGGATATCCTCCAGTTGCTGATGCGCATTGAAGACCAGTACGGTATCGTTATCCCGGACCAGGCCCTGGCCAAATTCGAAACCGTGGCCGACGTGGTCACTTATCTGGAGCAACAGGAAATCCAACTTTAAGACTCCCCTCCCATGGTACAAGTCTATTGCAAGAATACAGGAGAAAGCAAACGCTTCCCGGAAGGCACCTCCCTGCTGCAGATGCTGAAGGAGTTCGACTGTCACAGACCCTACGCCATTGTTTCCGCCAAGGTGAACAATGTGTCCCAGGGACTTAAGTTCAAGGTGTACCAGAACAAGGACATCGAATTCATCGACGTACGGGAAGCCAGCGGTATGCGTGTGTACTGCCGTTCCCTTTATTTCCTGCTGTACAAGGCTACGGTGGACATTTTCCCGGGCAGCAGGCTGTATATCGAGCATCCCATCTCCCACGGCTATTTCTGCCATCTGAGAAAGGCCGACGGCAGCCAGCTGGTGCCCGAAGACCTGCAGAAGCTGGAGGCTCACATGAAGGAACTGGTAGAGAAGGACATGCCCTTCCACCGCTACGACGTCCAGACCGACCGCGCCCTCAAGGAATTCCGCAAGGCCGGTTTCGAGGACAAGGTGAAGCTGCTGGAAACCAGCGGAGAAGCTTATACAGACTACTATACCCTGGGAGACACGGTAGATTATTATTATGGTAAGCTGGTTCCTTCCACCGGTTACCTGAAAGTATGGGGCATCGTCCCCTACCACGACGGTTTCCTCCTTCAGGTCCCTTCCCATGATGACCCGTCCCGCCCGGCCGCTTTTGTGGACCAGCCCAAAACCTTCGAGATGTTTAAGGAGGCCCTCCGCTGGAACATTATCATGGGCCTGAGCACCGTGGGAGACGTCAATGAGGCTTTTTTGCAGGGCCGTGCCAGCGAGCTCATCCAGATTGCAGAAGCGCTCCAGGAAAAGAAGATTGTGCAGATTGCCGAGGAAATAGACCGTCGCAACCGTAGCGAAAACCCGCTGAAAGTGGTGCTGATCACCGGTCCTTCCTCCTCCGGTAAAACCACGTTCTGCAAGCGTCTGTCCATCCAGCTCAAGGCCTGCGGGCTCAAGCCCATCTCCATGAGTACCGACGACTATTTCGTCAACCGGGTGGAAACGCCCAAGTTCCCGGACGGATCTTACGACTTTGACAACTTCGACACCGTTGACCATGGCCTCATGGAGCGGGATATCATGAAACTCATTGCCGGAGAAGAGGTTTCCGTACCGGAATACAACTTTGTTACGGGCTTGCGGGAGTATAACGGAAAGAAATTACAGTTGAAGGAAGGCAGCATCCTGCTAATTGAGGGGATCCATGCGCTGAACCCTGCCTTAACCTCGGACATTCCGGAGACCGCCAAGTTCCGCATCTTCATCAATACGCTCACCGGAACCCTGCTGGACGACCACAACATGATTCCTACCAGCGACAACCGCCTGCTGCGTCGTATTGTGAGAGACTACAACAAGGGCGCTTTCACGGCCCGGGAGTCCATCTCCAACTGGCAGAATGTGCTGGATGCCGAGCAAAAATGGATTTATCCCTATCAGGAGATGGCCGATGTCATGTTCAATTCGGCCTATCTCATCGAGTTTGCCGTACTCAAGAACCACGCGGAACCCATCCTGCGCTCTGTTCCCCAGAATTGCAGTGAGTATGCCGAGGCCCACCGCCTTCTCAAGTTCATCCACTACTTCACGCCAGTGAGTGACCGCGAGATTCCTTCCACTTCCCTGCTGCGGGAATTCATCGGATAGTTTATTGACAAGACTGCATAAAAAAAACCGGGAGCAAAAAGATTGCCGATGCTCCCGGTTTTTTTTATGCAGTCTTGTCTGAAAGACCAGCTTTTAAAACATGTAGCGGATGCCCAGGGCGATGCTCTGCCAGCCAAAGCCGGTGCCAGGGATGAAATAGAAGGTAGGCTTCCAGTCCAGGGAGAGCTGCAGAGGAATGCTGTCGAAGCAGTATTCCAGGCCCAGCTGTGCACCTGCACCCAGAGCGAAAACAGTAATGCCACCGCCTGCATACAGACCCAGCTGTACCTGAGGGCCGGCATAGAAGCCGAGGGGGCCGAGGGGAGCGATGCTGAAATCATAGGCCAGGCCGGCGCTGAAAGCACCAGCGCTCCAACCCAGGTCGATTTCACCGAAGTTGTTGCCACCAAGGGTGTGCTGATAGGAAAGCTCGGCGCCATAACCGGCACGGATACCAATAGCGCGGGGCTGTGCGGAAGCCACAACGGCCGTGGCCAGGATAGCGGCCAAAACTACAAGGATTTTCTTCATAATAAATAGGTTTTAAAAGGTTATACTCGTCTTTAACAATGCGAAATTACAGTTTTTTTTCTAAATTTGCAATCATAATGCAGGGGTTGGAGGCCAAAGACTGGTTTCGCCCGCTGCACAAGCATTAAATAAAATGGAAAAGGGACCTATCTCTCAATTCATTACCCACAACTACCGTCACTTCAATTCCGCAGCCCTGGTAGACGCTGCAAAAGCCTATGAAGACCTCCTGAACAAGGGTGGCAAGATGTTCCTGGCCATGGCCGGCGCCATGAGTACCGCAGAACTGGGCCTCTCCCTGGCCGAAATGATCCGTCAGGACAAGATTTCCTTCGTCTGCTGCAGCGCCAATAACCTGGAAGAGGACATCATGAACCTGGTGGCCCACAACCACTATTACCGTGTCCCCGGTTACCGTGACCTCACCCCCGCGCAGGAACAGGAGCTCATCAACAACCATTACAACCGCGTAACGGATACCTGCATTCCGGAGGAAGAAGCTTTCCGCCGCCTGGAAAAACACCTGGTGGAGGTTTGGGACAAAGCCAAGGCCGAGGGTAAGAGATACCTCCCCTACGAGTTCATCTATCAGATGATCCGCAGCGGTGTCCTCAAACAGTACTATGAGATCGACCCCAAGGACAGCTGGGTGGTAGCCGCTTGCGAAAAGAACATCCCCATCATCTGCCCCGCATGGGAAGACTGCACCACCGGTAATATCTTCACCGCTCATGTCATCCGCGGTGAATACGATCCCCACATGGTCATCCAGGGCGTGGAAGTGATGATGTTCCTGGTAGACTGGTACAAGAAGAACGCTCCCGGCGTGGGCTTCTTCCAGATTGGCGGCGGCACCGCCGGTGACTTCCCCATCTGCTGCGTTCCCATGATGGAGCAGGATCTGGGTTGGGAAGGCACTCCCCTCTGGGCCTATTTCTGCCAGATCTCGGATTCCACCACCTCCTACGGTTCCTATTCCGGCGCCGTCCCTAACGAGAAAATCACCTGGGGCAAACTGGCCCCCGACACGCCCAAGTTCATCGTGGAGAGCGATGCCACCATCGTAGCGCCGCTCATCTTCGCGTATGTCCTTGGCTGGTAACAGCACAAATTCTTATTCGGCATCCCTCACGCCTGCCCAGCGTTCCAGACTGGAAAAAGCATTACAGGCGTGGGTGGATGCCAAATCGTATCGTATCCCCGATACAACCCTGGAACAGTCTGCAGCCCGCATGGGGACGCAGTCTGTTATATTATATAGGTATTTTCTGGAGAAGGGGCAGGACTTCCGCACCTGGCGTTCCCAACTCCGTATCAAAGATGCCCAGCAGGAGCTCCTGGCCTTCCCCGAAGAGCCTGCATCGGCCATCGCCCGCCGCGTAGGATTTACTGACCGCAGCAATTTCACCCGCCAGTTCAAGGCATTTACGGGGCTTACTCCCGAACTTTGGCGAAAAAATCAAAAATAAATTTGCAATTTTAATTTTTATCACTACCTTTGCAGTGTACTACTGAACTAATACACTACAAAGATATGATCAACGTTCAAGATTTATCCTTCAGTTACGGTTCCAAAGGAGTGCTCAAAAACATCTCCATGGAACTGAAAGGAGGCAACATCTACGGCCTCCTGGGAGAGAACGGTGTGGGTAAGACCACTCTCCTCACCCTTCTGTGCGGACTCAAAAAGCCCCAGACCGGCGTCATCGAAACCGACGGCCGATATCCCTTCGACCGTCAGCCTTCCCTGCTGGCCGAGCAATTCTACCTGCCCGATGAAGTGGCTCCCGTACACAATCGCGCCCAGCGCTTCGGCACCGAAAACGGTTCCCTGTGGCCGGAATACGACCATGTGAAGTTCCTGCAGATTCTCAGGGAATTCGAAGTGGACGAAAACCAGATGATGGATGCCATGAGTGCCGGCCAGCTCAAAAAGACCTGGATCGCCTTTGCGCTCGCCTGCAATGCACGCTATTACTTCATGGATGAGCCCACCAACGGCCTGGACATCCCCTCCAAGAGCCAGTTCCGCAAGGCTATCATGAAATACACGGCCGAAGACAGCGCCGTGGTGATCTCCACCCATCAGGTCCGGGACCTGGAAGACATCATCGACCCCATCATCATCCTGGACAAGGAAGATGTGCTGGTAAGCGCCTCCCTGGAGGAAATCAGCCGGAAGTTGTTCTTCGACTACGGCCAACAGATCCATCCCGAAGCCCTCTATCTGGAGCACACCCCTGCCGGTGCCATCCAGGTTTATCCCAACACCACCGGAGAAGAGTCCAAGGTTAACCTGGAAGCCCTCTTCAATGCCGTACATGCCCATAAAGATGTTGTTAAAGCCTTATTTGCGTAGTCCCATGAAAAGCGAAGTATTCAACGGCCAGCGTTTCTGGTCCTATTTCAAATACGATTTCACCCAGATGTGGCGCAACCACGTAAAGGCGGCCATCGGCATCGGCCTTTCCGGCCTCATCCTCTATATCATCACGGTTGGCTTCAACCTTATTTTCGGCGGCGGATGGAATGGTCCCAGCCTGGGAGCGCGTTTCATCGTGTACCTCGTCGCCTTTACGGCTCTGGAGCTGTACCAGACCCGCACTTACGGTTATCTGACCGATCGCCGCAAAGGCAGTGCATGGCTCATGAATCCGGCTTCCACCTTCGAGAAGTGGCTGTCCATGATTCTGATGACCGTCATCGTCCTCCCCGTCCTGTTTGTGGCCGTCTATGCGGTTTCAGACCTGCTGGTGGCTTCCTTCGACCCCACCGTGGGCCATTCCCTGGTCCATTCCTTCGGCAACGGATTCCGTGACCTCAGCAGTGAAATCATCGATGTGAACGGAGACTACGACACCAACTGGACCCTCTGGGCTTTTGTTCCCGCCTTTGTGGCCGGTATTGCTGCCAACTTCCTCTTCTTCCTGCTGTGCGGCCTCATCTTCAAGAAGAACAAGATTCTGGGAGGCTTCGTCATCATCTTCCTGCTCACCTCCGTCTTATCTATCGTCCTGTCTACGCTGGGCATCCAGAATTACGATATAGAAGTGGATACTTTCGCCGATGCTGAAGTTTACATCCGGAAAGTGTTCAATATCGTTACCTGGGTGTCTGTTCTGATTGCGGCAGGCCTGGCCGGTGGAATTTACTGGCGCCTGAAAACCTTAAAGCATTAGTATTATGGACTTCCACGGAGAAAAACCCATCTATCTTCAGATAGCCGACGTGTTCTGTGAGGGCATCCTGAGCGGCTCCCTGAAGGCGGACGACAGAATTCCGTCTGTCCGTGAGTACGGCGCCGATATCGGCGTGAACCCCAATACCGTCATGCGTGTGTACGAAAAACTCACCGCCGAGGGTATCATCTACAACAAACGCGGCATCGGCTATTTCGTGTCCCCGGATGCCCGTGACAAAATCCTGGACACCCAAAGGGCCGAATTCCTGGAGAAAGAAGTTCCCGCTATCCGCCGCAAAATGGATCTGCTGGGATTAGATGCAACCATATTTAATTAGTGTAACCATGAAAAAACTGTTCTATTCCCTTTGCGTCCTGCTGGTTTGCAGCAGCTGCATCAACATTCATATCGGCAACGGTAAAACCATCCGTTGCAAAGGTCCCGTGGTGGAGAAAACCATGGAAGGCCTCACCGGCTTCACCGCCATCGTCGTAAACGGTTCCAGCGATCTCACTGTCAGCCAGTCCGATGTCTTTTCCGTGGTGGTTACGGCCAATGAGGAAGTTTTCCAGCACCTGGACTACCGCGTGGAGAACGGAGTGCTCATCATGGGCACTCTCAACAACGTTCCCATCCGGGCCGAGAAATACGATATAGCTGTCACCCTCCCTATTGCGGAATCCATTACGGTAAACGGCGCTGCCGATGTCTTGCTTAAGGGCTCCTATGCTTCCGATAAAGAGATGAAGGTGAGCGTGAACGGCGCCGGAGACCTGAACTTCGGCTCTTTGACAGCCCCCGGCCTCACCCTGGTTCTGAATGGTGCCTCCGACGTCCGTGCCAAGGAACTGGATGTCCAAACCCTTTCCGTAACCGTCAACGGTGCCGGTGACGCCGTACTGGGCGGCAAGGCCGCATCGGCCAGCTTCTCCGTCAACGGTGCCGGTGACATTGACGCACGAGACCTGGAATGCGACAATATCACCACCCGGAAGTCCGGAGTGGCCAGTATACGCACCCGCTCTAAATAACTGATAAACAGCATATTAGTTTTATTTCTTGATACCAAATGGTATCAAGAAATTTTTTTATAGTGCCGATAATCAATGAGTTAGGCCCTATGCTAAATTTGAGAGATCTGTGCTGATGGTCAAGCCCAGGGTGGAGAGAAGACGGAGGAAGGCGGTTTCGTAGCGGTCTTCGGCAATCTTCCGGGTCATGTGCAGGTACATTTTCCCGTTGTAGGTGAAGCAGGAGAAGGCACCGCTGTTGCCGCGCTGCCGGCCCAGGATAAAGTCGGCGTCCGTCATGAAGGGCAGCATTTCCTGCGGGACGTCCAGCAGGCCGATGTTGGAGAGCGTCTGAGAGACGAAGCGGTCTCCATGCAGCAGGTTGATGATGTCGATGATAGGATGCTTGATGCGCAGCGGGAGTACGCGTACCAGCAGCATTTCTTCCAACTCTACGTTAGCGGCAATCTTGGGTTCCAGCTGCTCTTTTTGCAGGTCGTTGGCCTTCTGCATCTTCACAGCATCCACCAGCTGCTCAAATGTATAGAGGCCATCCTTTACATCCACGCCCAGGTTCACGTAGGAAGAGAAATTCCGTACGGTATGGCTGCCATAGATGGGCCTCAGGTTCACGGGGACGGAAACCTTGAGGACGGAGCGCTTGCGCCTGGAAGCATCGAGCCGATATTCCTCCTGTAACGCCCAGAGCATGGCGGCGGTGAGAAGTTCGGTCACGGTGCAGTCATATTGTTTGCAAACCTCCTTGACGGCATCGGCCGATAAGACGGCGCGCAGGTCCTTCACCGCAGAGAAGTGCATGACGTTGCCACGGATGTGGTAGGCGTCCACGTTTTGCTCTAACTGCCCGTGACGGCCGCTGAATACGGTTTTGAAGCTGTCCTCAACCTCGGCATAAACCGGATGGTCTGCGGGATCCCATACCAGTCTGTTGTACCGGATATTCACCCCATAACGCCGATGGATGTACTCCCCTGCCAAAGTCATGAGGAAAATCAGGGAGCCGTTTGCGTCGGCCAGGGCATGGAAGACATCCAGGACAATCTCATTCCCTTCTGCGCTCACGCGGTACAGCAGGCCATCCTGATCCTTGAGCCTGAAATGTTTCAGGGGTTTCAAGGGAAGTAAGGTGGGCGTAGCATCGCAACGGTCCAGGTACCACCAGAAAGCGCCTGCTTTGAGGGTGTAGCGAAAAGTAGGAATCCTTTCGGACACGCGCAGGAGCGCTTCCTGCAGGATAGCGGGATCGACAGGGTCCACCAAACTCACTTTAATTCTGTACAAGCTACAATAGCGCTTGGACATGGAGGCAGGATATATGTTTGCGGCATTGTCCAGCTTAAGCCGGGCGGGAATGGTAGCCATCATATCTTTCAGGTTTTTCCGCAAAATTACCATATGCCGCGCTTCCGGAGAAATAAATGTAGTGTGGGACGAATAAATGAGGTTAAAAACCGTATTTGGGGACGAAAATGGCGATTTTGGGACGAAAAACAGTTGTGTCCGTCATTCGTCCCATAGGATATTACCAGCCTTTTTTGATATTTTCGGCCATTTCATGGGCCAGTCTGGCACGGGCTTCACGGGAGTACCAGGCAATGTGGGGGCTTAGCAGAAGGCGCTCCGGGTGCTGCACGTGCATAAGAGGGCTGTCGGCCGGGAGCGGTTCCTTTACATAGACATCCAGGGCAGCGCCGGCAATGAGACCGTCGTCCAGGGCCCGGGCCAGATCCTCTTCCACGGCAATGCCGCCGCGGCCGGTGTTCACCAGGATGGCCGATGGCTTCATCTGCTTGAACTGCGCATAACCGATAAGCCCGGCCGTTCGTTCATTGTAGGGGGCATGGATGGAGATGACATCGGACTGGGCAAGCAGAGTTTCCAGCGGTACACATGGATAATCTTTGCAGTGTCCGGTGCCGGAAGTGGAATAATAGATGACCTTCATTCCGAAAGCGGTTCCGATGGCAGCTACTTTCTGGCCGATGGCTCCCATGCCCACGATGCCCAGCGTTTTGCCGGCAATCTCGGTGAAAGGATGGGCATAGTCTACATGCACGGGATTTCGGCTGTAGGCACCACTGGTCACAAAGTCCTGATAGTGGAAAGCGCGTCCCAACAGGTTGAGAATATGCATCCAAGCTACCTGGGCAACGGAATCGGTGGAGTAGGCAGCTACGTTTCTAACGACTACGCCGCGCTTTTCGCACAAGGTAATATTTATGTTATTTATGCCTGTTCCAGCCTCACAGATGAGTTTGAGCCGGGGTGCGGCGTCCAGGAAAGCCTGGTCCACGATGACTTTGTTCAAAAGGGCCACATCGGCATCCTTAACTCTTTCCCTGGCCTCCTCTGCAGTGGAAGAGGGATAACATGTGAGCTCGCCCAGGGCGGCGATTTCTTCCAGGGGCGTGTCACCCATGGAAATGGTATCGAGAAATACAATCTTCATGTCGCAAATTTAACGAAAATTCGTATATTTACGCATTGTTTATGGCAAGCGTGGCAGAAATATTGGCCCGTATAGACGAGAAAGCCCCGTATTCGATGGTCATTGAGGCCAGCGTGCGGGACTATTGTGTCCTGGCCCTTCAGTTTCTGCGCGGTGAAGCCGATGTCGCCCGCTATTTCGAGAGTGTTTTGCCCAACCCCATGCCGCTGCTGGAAAAGGAAGTATCGGCCCGTACCTGCGCCGGAGAACGTTACTGCGCACAGCTTTATGCTCCCTCGGAGGAAGCCCTGCTGGCCGATGCCATCGCCGACCTCGCCTTTGCGCAGTCCCAGCGCCTTACGCTGGCCACTCCCGCCACTCCCCAGGCCGATGACCGGGAACGCGCCTGCGTGTACATCACGGCTGTTTATACGCTTTTTGCCCTCACGCTCCATAACCGCACAGACTTTGCGATCCTTTTCCTGGAAGCCTGGGCCAATTTTAACCAGTTTGCCAGCGCCCGCACAGTGCGCATGCACTACGACAGGAGCTGGCAAAGCCGATATAACAGTCTGTTCTATCCGCTGGGTTAGGCGCCCAGGCGCTCGGCCAGACGTTTGCGGATTTCCTGGAGGAACTGCAGGGAAGTAAGGCCCTTGGGAGTGATACCCTCGGAGAGGTTCACCAGGTCCTTAGTCTCCAAACCTTCATTCAAAGTGTCGAAGCAGGCCTGCTCCAGCTGGTTGGCGTAATTCACCAGTTCCGGCAGGTGATCCAGTTCTCCCCTCTTGCGGAATGCGCCGCTCCAGGCAAAGATGGTGGCCATGGGGTTGGTGGAAGTCTCTTCTCCCTTCAGATACTTGTAATAGTGGCGGGTAACGGTGCCGTGGGCAGCCTCGTACTCGTACTTGCCATCGGGGCTCACCAGCACGGAAGTCATCATGGCCAGGGAACCGAAGGCGGTGGATACCATATCGGACATCACGTCTCCGTCGTAGTTCTTGCAGGCCCAGATGAAACCGCCTTCAGAACGCATGACGCGGGCTACGGCGTCGTCAATAAGCGTGTAGAAGTACTCGATGCCGGCGGCCTCGAACTGCTCTTTGTATTCGGCCTCGAAAATTTCCTCGAAGATGGCCTTGAAACGGCCGTCGTACTTCTTGGAGATGGTGTCCTTGGTGGCGAACCACAGGTTCTCCTTCACGTCCAGGGCATATTTGAAGCAGGAGTGGGCGAAGCTGCGGATAGAGGCGTCGGTGTTGTGCATGCCTTCGATGACACCGGGGCCGGCAAACTCGTGGATCACTTCTTCGATGCGCTGTCCGGAAGCACCTTCGAACACCAGTTTGGCCACACCGGGCTCGGTGGTCTGGATTTCCACGTCACGGTACACGTCACCATAAGCGTGACGGGCGATGGTGATGGGTTTCTTCCAGAACTTCACGGCAGGATGGATGGAAGGAATGGTGATGGGTGTACGGAATACGGTACCGTCCAGCATGGCACGGATGGTTCCGTTGGGGCTCTTCCACATCTGGTGCAGGTTGTACTCGCTCATGCGCTGCACGTTGGGAGTAATGGTAGCGCACTTCACGGCCACGCCCAGGCGTTTGGTGGCATTGGCCGAATCAATGGTTACCTGGTCGCTGGTTTTGTCGCGGTACGGCAGACCCAGGTCGTAGTATTCTGTCTTCAGGTCTACGAAGGGAAGGATGAGCTCGTCCTTGATCATTTTCCAGAGGATTCTGGTCATCTCGTCGCCGTCCATTTCTACCAGCGGCGTAGTCATTTTGATTTTTTCCATGGTTTATTTGCGGTTTTTGTAATAATTCATCAGGCAGCCGTCAGCCAGGATCTGACGTTCGTCCTGGGTGAGCGGTTTGAAGTAAAGGGTGATGGGCGTGGACTTGCCGTCGCGGGAGATGACGCGGGCTTCGATTTCCTCGGCCCCTCCCAGGATGGCCTCGCGGATGCCGGGAACAAACACATAGTCCCCTACTTCATAATTAAAAGGAGTGTCCGGGCCGATGGTAAACGGCACAATGCCCCAGTTGATGCAGTTGCTGCGGTAGCGCTTGGTGGCATACTCGTAGCAGATGTTGGCGTCACCGCCCAGTACCTTCTGGCAGGAAGCGGCCTGCTCACGGGCGCTGCCGTCTCCGGGCTTGTTGGCAAAGACGCAGGAGCCGAAGGAAGTGCTTTCGGCCGATGTCCCGGCCACCAGCAAAACCCTGCGAAGTTCCTCGGTCAGGATGCCGGAGCGACGGTTGCGGTCGTCTTCCTGGATACGTTTGCTGCGGCCCACATATTCGGGTACGCGGCGGCTCAGGGCGAATTCGCTGAGCTTGAGCGGGTTGGAACGGTAGCTGGAGGTTTCACCAGAAGGAATCAGTTCGTCAGTGGTGGTCACAGGGTCGTGAATCACGGCGGCGAGTTCCAGGAGCATGTTCTCCTGCATGGCGGGCATCACAGGCCAGTCCTTGATATTGGGGCCATAGCGCAGATCTGCAGACAAATCGGCCTTGCCGTAGCCGTTGTAGATGCGTTTTTCGTAGATACGGCCGTCAAACTGGTAAGGCTTGTGATCGTCGGTATAGTCGATATCCGTAGCAGCGGTAATGACGCCGCCGTTGGCAGCAGTGGCTGCGATGGAACGGGCGTCCATCAGGGCTACCATGGAAATCTGGCCCTGGCCGGGCTTGGAGCCTTCACGGTTGGGGAAATTGCGGGTGGTGTGGCGGATGGAAAGGCCGTTGTTGGACGGCACATCGCCGGCGCCGAAGCAAGGACCGCAGAAAGCAGGCTTGATCACCACGCCGGCCTCCAGGAGTTCTTCGGCAATGTGGTTGCGCGTGGTAGCCAGATACACGGGTGTGCTCTGCGGATAGGCGCTCATGGTGAAGTAGTCGTTGCCGATGGATTTTCCGCGCAGGATGGTGGCCGCCTCGCTCAAGTTGTCGTAGGTACCGCCGGAGCAACCGGCGATGATACCCTGGTCGGCATACACCTTACCGCCACGGATCTTGGACAGCAGGTCCGGATGCACCTTTTCTCCGAAACGCTTGCGGGTGTCTTCCTCGATGGCCTTCAGGACCTTTTCGGGATTCTCCTGCAGCTCGTGGATGGTAACGGCGTTGGACGGATGGTACGGAAGGGCGATCATGCTCTCCTGGGCACTGAGGTCGATGGTGATCATGGCGTCGTAGTACGCCACCTTGCCGGGTTCCAGCTTCTTATAAGCCTCCGGCCGATTGTGCATCTGGAAGTACTTCTGCACTTCTTCGTCCGTAATCCAGATGGAAGACAGACAGGTGGTCTCGGTGGTCATCACGTCGATGCCGTTGCGGAAGTCGATGGGCAGGCTGGCCACACCGGGGCCGGCAAATTCCAACACCTTGTTCTTCACAAAACCGCTCTCAAAGACAGCCTTCACCAGGCTGATAGCCACATCGTGCGGGCCGATACCACGGCGCGGCTTGCCTTCCAGCCATACCAGCACCACCTCGGGAGCATTGATGTCCCAGGTGTTTTTGAGCAGCTGCTTCACAAGCTCTCCACCACCTTCGCCAACACCCATGTTACCCAGCGAGCCATAGCGCGTATGGGAGTCGGAACCAAGGATCATGTTGCCGCAGGCAGTGAGAGCCTCACGGGCATACTGATGGATAACCGCCTGGTTGGCAGGAACATAGATACCGCCATACTTCTTGGCAGCAGACAGGCCGAACACATGGTCGTCCTCGTTGATGGTACCGCCCACGGCGCACAGGGAATTGTGGCAGTTGGTCATGGCATACGGCAGCGGGAACTTCTCCAGTCCGCTGGCGCGGGCCGTCTGGATGATGCCCACATAAGTGATGTCATGTGATACCATGGCGTCAAAGCGAATTTTCAGGGACTTGCCCTTGGATCCGTTCACGTCATGCTTTCGCAGAATCTGATAAGTAATAGTGTTCTCGCGGGCCTCGTCTTTTCCCAGAGGCCCTTCCGAGGCGATGGTCTTGCCATCCAGGAGGTATACTCCGTTCGGATTGAGTGTAATCATAGTATTGAGTCTATAAATATTGTCAATGACAGCATGTCGGCCGCTCCGCCCGGGGATATCCCTTCAGCGGCATAGCGTTCACATAGATGCCCGATCAAGTCGAGCATGACGGAGACGTCATTGCCGGCTTGACCGGCAATCTCCCCGGCTTCCTTCTTCACCTGTTCTGCCCTCTCCTCACCCACTCTGTGCACTACGCAGGTATCGTCCAGTGTGGACATGATTCGCAGCAGAGTCATCTGTTCGGCGGAGGGACCTGTCGGTTTTTCCGTCGCAAAAAAGAGGGCCGATGCTCCGGAAAACATGTGCACTTCCTCCGTCTTTTTTGAACGGTAGAACGGGAGCCAGTCTTCGAAGAGTTCACGGTAGCCATCGGCAGCCATGCGACGTGCGCCAACAAGGGGCGTGATGTGCAAGTCTTTAGTTTTCAGCTGATTACGCAAAATCTCCGTAGCAATATTGCCCAGGAGGATTTGCATATTCTTCTGGTTATCAGTACTTTGCGCATCACAGCAAATAGTCCAGAAAGCGTTTAGGGCCAGGCCCAGGGCGAAAATAGCCCCGCGGTGTGTATTCACGCCACCCGTGGCGGCCATCATGGCCGATTCGGCCTCTATTCCCAGTTGCTGCAGTTCCTCGGGAGAGCCTGCCAGCGCCATACGGGACCAGAACGGCCGCAGGGCCCGAATGCCCCGCAGCATAATGCCGTAGTCCATGTCCTTGTGTGCACCGGAACCGTCCGGCCCCACCAGCCCGGGCTTGCAGGGCGTGTCCAGTTCCATGCACAGCGCCCGCTGAGCCAGCGCCGCCGCCAAATACGGCCATGTTGTCTCCGGGCACATGGCCGAAGCCTTGCGAAAATTGCCTTCCTTTAAGGCATTACGCACCTTCGATGCCGAAATTTCATCCTTTCTGGGGACAACTACGGCGTTAGGTATTAGTTGGTTATATTGGTTTGTAAGAGCGTCAAAAGGTTCAGAGCCTACGAATCTGACAGAGGCTCCCAGCGCCGGGGCAATCCAGCGCTGATACAGGTCCAGGTCCAGCCGCATCTGCGTCTCGGCAACAGAAGACAGATCCTTCAGGAAATACGTGGGGAACGTTGCTGCCGAAATCACATAATCAGAGCCGTCCAGCACCGCCACGGCATCTGCGTGCGTTGGCATCGCGATGGCTTCGGAAAATTGGTTTTTCGAAGCCGTTGGCCTGGCAGATACCGCTGGCCCTTCGGTACCAGACTTAATCATTGCGTGCCTTTCGGCATACGGGAATTCCGACACATCTTCCTTTACGGGAATGACAAACAGGGTATCTACCTGTGCGGCAGCATGCTCAATCAGATACTGATGCCCCAGGGTGAAGGGATTGGCATTCATCACGATTACGCCGCATCGGCCTTCCCGACGGAAGGAACGCAGGTACTCACAGTACTTTTCCAGTCCCCTGCCGTTTTCCAGCAGGATGGCCAGCGGAGCCTGCGCGATGAGGCGGAAGCCAAGGCTTTCAAAGACGGCCTGGTATTCCGGCTTGGTAAACACTTTCAGGTTTACACCGGGATGCTCGCTGATGATGCGTGTGACCAGCGGGACCAGCAGGCCTTCCGAGCGTGCTTCTTCGGAAACGGCCAGGCACTTGAGCACGTCACCGGCTATACCGGCGCCGGCCAAAATAGCCCCCGAATCGTCTGTGAAAGCATAATACGCGTCAAGCGATTCCATTCGGAGCCCGTTGGCTTCGAGGAACCGCTTAACTTGATTACGGAAGAAAGGAGAACTCAATGGTATCTCCTGTATGTCGCTGTTTTCGTATGTTCTCATCCTGCAGCAAGCTTTCCAATACTCCCGGTTCCGCCTGCTATGGAATTACACTACGAAGGTAATGATTTTACACCGATTTCCCAAGGGAAACTTATAAATTAAAATCACTTTCCCTGCAAACGCGCAATCAATTCATCTCCCAGGGCCTCTTTTACACGAATATGTTCCAGAACGGCCGTCACAAAGGAGTTGGATTCAAAGTCTCCACGCACCTGGGAGAAGTCCTTCTCCTTGATTTCCTGGGAACCGTCGGCACCGAAGCCCGTCATGGACGCCAGGTTGAATTCCTTGCGGGCGTCATCGTACAGTTCCTTGTCCAGGCCGATGACCGCCTCTTTCCAACGCTTCACGATCTCTACCACCTGAGCGGCGGTAATGGTCTCCAGCGGCATGCCGAAGAATTCCTCGTATTTGTCGTAGGCCCAGGTCCATTCGGCGTCGTAGTAACGGTTGTGCACCTCCAGGAACTTGTCGGAGAGGCCCAGCAGGGACAGTTCCCCGGCTTCCACCTTGTTCAGCAGGTCTGTGATCACGTCGCGCGGGATGATGAGGCCGCTGAGATCGGCCCATTTTCCCTTGCCGATTTCGCAGGTAGGTTTAAGCATTTCCCGGATTTGGGCGTCGCTTGCACCGGCGGGCAGTTTCTCCAGCCGTTTGATGATGGAGTTGCCCAGGAACTTGGTGATGGCCGTCTCGTAATAGCGGATACCGTTGCGCAGGGAGGCATTGCGGATTTTTGTGCTGTGGTAGGAATAGAGATCGGACAGTTCACCGGAAGAATACTGCAGGTTCTTCAACAGCTGGATACCCTTGAACATCTTCTGGATGGTATAGGGGCTCAGCAGGTTGTAGTTGATGCAGTCCAGACGGTCGGGGTCCTTGCGGGCGTCACGTTTGGGCCACTTCTGTGCATCACGGACAGTACCCACGCTGCGCAGGTTCACGCCGGGAACCAGATAAGTGGTGTTCTGCTGCTCAATCAGATAGGAGAACGGCAGATGGGAGGTATCCGAGTGCGTAACGTGGCGGCCCATCACCAGCGAGAAGGCGCCCACGCGGGACGGCCACAGGATGTAGGAATCGGAAGCCGTCTTGGCGCCGCGTTCCAGGATGCCCTGGTGGATGGGACCCAGTTTGTACATATGGTTACTCTGGTTGGAACCGGAGCCTGCGTTCATGAAGGAGAACATGCCCGCAATGAGGAGCGTGCTCTTGTGGTGGGTCACGGTGAAAGGACCGGCGAAGATGGCGCAAGCCTCACCATTCTCTTCCTGGCAGTTGGAGAAGAAGAGGGAGTCAGATGCACTGTAGCCGTGTCCCAGGTGGCAGCACTGGCCCACGAAGCAGCGCTCCAGGGAGGTGTTATCGCTCACGTGGGAGCCGCTGCACACGATGAAATCGTCGGCAATGACGCCGTGGGCGATGGTCACGGGCGCAATCTTGTTGCTGTGCAGGGTGCCGTTCCTAAGACGGCTGGCACCGCTCACAACTGCGTAATCCCCAATGCGTACGCCGTTGATATGGCGCGTATTACGGATGGAAACCTCGTTGCCGATGCGGCCCCGCTCCGAAGTCTGGGACTTGGCATATGCGTCAATATCGGCATTCAGTTTTTCAATGAGCAGCGGACGATGGCGGTACATAGCCAGTACATAGGCCAGCTGGGCGCTGAGCCGGTCGTAGATCTTTACCTCACGGCCGCCGGTCTCATTCAGGACCGACACTTCCACACCGTTGCCGAAGGAGCAGGGTCCCTCCGTGACAATCAGGTCCACGTTCTCAATGTAGCTGTGCGTGCCGATGTCATAATTGGCAATGTAGTTGGATACGTTCTCGATAAGGGTGTCGTCCCCCACCGTCACGTTGTGCAGCGTGGCGTTGCGCAGGCCGCTGTGCTTGCGGATGCCGCCGGGCAGCACGAACACCTGGTTGAAGCTGCCCCAGCGAACGGTGCCGGAGAAGCGGACGTTGCGGATGTAGTTAAGGGACTGGGGGTCGGACGTCTCTACCGTATTCCAGTCTTCGGCGCGGCAATCCCGGGCCTGCAGGAATTCAATTTCTTCCTGAGTCAGTTTTCTGTATTCCATAAGTGTAATCGTTGACCATTTGTTGGATTTTGGCCGTCAGCTCTTCCGTAGAATGACTTTTGGCACGCATGCAGAAGCGGACTTCCTTATCACAGAGCAGGCATTTCCGGGGCGGCAGGCCGATATCCCCACGGGAAACGGGGCCTTCCGGGCCGATGACATCGATGTCCATCAGCCGGCCCAACGGATGACTTTCCTCCAGGGCGCAGGTGATGCGTTTGGCCTCCAAGGCGCCGGGCGAAACCAGGAAATAGGCTTCGTATCCCGTTTCCAGATCTTTGACTTCGGACAGGGAAACTACGCCCCGGAAACGGTCCAGGAGGGCTTTGTAGCCGGCATCTCCGATAGCCAGGGAGAGAGCATTCCGTTTTTCGCTTCCGGGAAGCTGGACGGTAAGGCATACCAAAGTCTGCCCCGGATGGGCCTCCAGTAATTGATGCTGGAAAGCGGCACGGGCATCCCGGCTGGCTAGGAGCTGCTCTAAGGTTATCATTCACTTCGTTTAGTGTCGCAAAGTTAGCGAAAAACTTATTAACTTTGTAGACCTGTTATCAGATTTCTCACATGAATTTAGACAAGATAAAGGCTTTTGCCTTTGATATCGACGGAGTGGCTACCGACGGTGGCGTTTTCTGCAACGGCGAGGGGGACCTTCTCCGCACGTACGACGCCAAGGACGGCTTTGCCATCCGCATGGCTGTCATGCATGGTTTTCCCGTAGCCGTCATTACGGGAGGCAGCTCGGAAAGCATTCGCAAACGCATGCTAACCAGTGGAGTAAAGGCCGAAGATGTCTTTCTCCATTGCCGGGACAAACGGGAACAGTTTGCCATTTTCTGCCAGCGCTACAACCTGCAGCCGGAAGACGTGATGTATTTTGGGGACGACGTTCCGGACAGGGACTTGATGATAGCCAGCGGATGCGGCGTATGCCCTTCCGACGCCGTGGAAGAAGTAAAGGAGATTGCCGATTGGGTGACGGCCCGGCCCGGCGGAAAAGGCTGCCTGCGGGAAGCCATTGAAGCCACCCTCCGCATGCAGGGAAAATGGGTTTTCGATCCCGTCAATTACAAAGCCAAATTCTAGCGGAATGAACCTTCACGGCAAGCATATTATCCTGGGCAGCAACTCCCCCAGAAGAAAGGAATTGTTAAAGGGCCTGGATATTGATTTCGAGGTAGATACTAATAATAACTTCCAGGAAAACTTCGGCCCGGAAGTCCCTTATGACCAGGTTCCCAGACTGATGTCCCAGGGTAAATCGGACGGCTTCCATCGGCCCCTTCTGGACAACGAAATCCTCATTACGGCCGACACGATGGTCATCCTTCCTCCTTCAGACGGAAGACCGGGAGAAATCCTGGGCAAGCCTAAAGACCGGGAAGATGCCTGCCGCATGCTTCGTGACCTCTCCGGACGGGAGCATCATGTGACTACCGCCGTCACCATCAGGGCCGCCCACCGTTCCCATACCTTCGACGTTACCACCGAAGTATGGTTCAAGCCCCTTACCGAAGAAGAAATCACCTATTACGTAGACACTTACAAGCCCTTTGACAAAGCGGGCGCCTATGCCATCCAGGAATGGATCGGCCATATTGGCATTACGCGGATCGACGGTTCTTACTTCAATGTAGTCGGGTTCCCCGTCCAGCGTGTCTACCAGGCCCTGCAGGCCTTTCTTTAGTCATGGACCCTTTCAGCCGGACCATCCTTAACTGGTATGCCGATAACGGCCGGGACCTCCCCTGGCGCCGTACGCAGGACCCGTATGCTGTCTGGCTCAGTGAAATCATCCTGCAACAAACCCGTATCGCCCAGGGAACGGCCTACTGGGAGCGCTTCATGCAGCGCTTCCCTACCGTACAGGATTTGGCCGATGCCTCCGAAGACGAGGTCCTGCGTCTGTGGGAGGGTCTGGGTTATTATTCCCGGGCCCGGAACCTCCATGCCGCCGCTCGGCAGATAGTGGCTGCCGGAGGCTTTCCGGATACGCTGGAAGGTATCCGGGCTTTAAAGGGAGTGGGTGACTATACGGCCGCCGCCATCGGATCTATCTGCTTCGGCCTTCCTGCCGCTGTTGTAGACGGAAATGTGTACAGGGTACTGGCCCGCCATTTCGGGATAAGCTCGCCCGTGGGCACCACCCAGGCCAAAAAGGAGTTCACGGCCCTGGCGCAGAAACTGCTGCCCGGGGACCAGGCTGCCGCATTTAACCAGGGAATGATGGACTTCGGCGCCCTTCAGTGCACGCCGCTCAATCCCGCCTGCCTCACCTGTCCCCTGCAGCCGTCCTGCAATGCTTTCCGGACAGGACGTGTAGAGTTATTGCCCGTCAAAAAGCCTTCCGTTCCCGTACAGGAACGGCGTTTCAGCTACATCTATGTGCGTTTTGAAGGCCAGACGGCCATCCGTCGCCGCGGCCCCGGCGACATCTTACAAGGCCTCTGGGAACCACTTTCGTTTTCTTCCGAAACCGTTTCTTCGGCATCTTCCAGGCCCACGGCTGGGAAAAATTATTTTTCGCAAGGCTTTGCGAAAAACCAATTTCCCCCAGCCATCGCGAACCCAACGC
>Ga0265298_10002701_pt1 | contig 24276 bp, 16 predicted proteins | sample AusTroGonzalo_MG_3_FD_193486 | JGI IMG/M metagenome (GOLD analysis project Ga0265298, IMG submission 193486) | Bovine rumen microbial communities from tropical cattle in Woodstock, Queensland, Australia - Gonzalo_01 | ecosystem: Host-associated > Mammals > Digestive system > Stomach > Rumen ...
GATGAGCCTGGCATACTCGGGACTTGACAACAAGCCTGCATCGGACTACAACAGGACGGTATATCTTGAGATTCAGAAGAATATACGTCTGGATCGCCGCTATGAGGCGCGTACCATATTGCTTAAGCGTTCCAACATGCGTTTGTACGGTATGCTGTATGCAGTTGCGGCAGCGTTTGCACTGTTGCTGATATTCATCCTTCTGTTCCATAAGCGTATAAACGCGGCAAACCGCAAGTATGTGGTAATGATGCATAGGACAGTGGCCCTGTGTGACAGCATACTGCGTCCTGTGCCGGCCGGAACGGATATTATAGAGTGGCTCAACAATAAGGTGGCTCCGGTACTCAGGAGCCTGACAGGTGCCGAGAGTGTGATGATTGATGAGAACGCTTGCATTAAGGCATCATGGGGTACACGGCGTGTGAGCCGTGACAACCGCGCGGTGCTAAATACCGTTGCTCCATACCTGAAAGCCGCATTGCAGAATGCCGATGAACTGGTGGGGCAGGCCGACCGTCTCAAGCAGGCTGAGAAGCAACACTATCTGTATAGGTTGCATGCCCAAAACAATAAACGTGAGAACCTGGCCCGCAAGACCTGTTGTCAGGTGGTGGCAGAGTGCCTGCCGTACATAGACCGTATGCGCTCAGAGATACGTCATCTGTCTGACATGCCGGCCGACAGTGCTGAATATGCGCAGAGTCTTGATTATGTCCGTGAGCTTGCCGAGCGCATAAACCAGTACAATGACCTGCTCTCACAATGGATTCGCATACGTCAGGGCGTGGTTACGCTCAATGTGGAGAGTTTTGCCTTGCAGCAGCTCTTTGACATTGTGAGCCGTGGCAGCCGCAGCTTCATGCAGAAGGGTGTTGAACTGAACGTGATACCCACCGATGCCGTGGTACGTGCCGACCGTGTGCTCACGCTCTTTATGATAAACACACTGGCCGATAATGCCCGCAAGTTCACTCCCGCGGGCGGTAAGGTAACCGTAGAGGCGCTGCAGGGTGATAACTATGTTGAGATTGCCGTTTCAGACACCGGCGTGGGACTGAGTGAGGATGATGTACGCCAGATACGTGACACCAAGGTGTTTGATCCTGACCGTATAGGGCAGGGACAGCGTCAGGGCAAGGGCAGCGGCTTTGGCCTTATGAACTGCAAGGGTATAATTGAGAAGTACCGTAAAGAGGATGAGCTGTTCCATGTGTGCAGTTTCAATGTTGAGAGCACACCGGGCAAGGGCAGCCGGTTCTCAGTGCGTCTGCCCAAGGGAATGAGACGCGCATTGAGCGTATTGCTTATTCTTGTGGCAAGCGTTACGGCACGGGCTCAGGATGCCGACAGCCTGCTTAACGTTGCGTTCAATTATGCCAATCGGACCTATCTGTGCAATACCCAGGGACGTTTTGAGGAGGCTCTTCTCTGTGCGGACTCGGCGTTTAATGCACTTAATGAGGATTATCTGCTTCACGGCGGATCGGATGATATGCTCCTGTCTGTTTATGATGCGTTGGTTCCGGCCGAGACCTATTGGCTTGAGGACGGCTTTGCCACCGATTATGAGACGGTGCTGTGGCTCCGTAATGAGATAGCCGTATCGGCCCTGGCCATGCGTGACTGGGATGTCTATCGCTATAATGATGATGCCTATCTCAAGCTCTTCAAGCTCTATTTTGGAGAGTGGAAGATTGAGGAGGACTGCCGTGAACTGCAGCGTACCAACAGCAACCTCACCATAGCCGTGATAGTGTTTGTGCTTATCTTTCTGATAGTGCTGCTTACACGTTACGTTCTGCATTCGCGCCATTGGCTCAGGTTCCGCAGCGACCTGCAGCAGGCCATCCGTGTGGTTGACAGCATATCGGCCATAACGGCGGTCAGAGACCTGGACGAGTTTAATGCCGATGATGTGGTAAGCCGTCTTGCCGATGGCATATTCGTGGAGCTGGACCACCTTGTCGATATGCGCTCGTTCATGATTGTGCTCAATGATGAAGGACGCATGATAACCGCCGTGCACCATGACGGGCCGTCCGATGAGCGTCTGGAGGATCGTGTAAACGCCTGTATGGCGCAAGGCACCGAACAGAGTTCGGCCGATGGTCTGTGCCGTGCCCTGCCTCTTGTGATGACGCTTGATGATGAGGAGCGCATGATAGGTGCAGTGGGATTCCGCCTTGAGCACGGGCCTGATGATACATGGCCCATTATCAAGGGTATGGTGGTCAAGTACCTTGCTACGGCATTGTACAGCTGCGTCATACGCTTTGAGTCCGGCTTCCGTGACATTGAGCAGATCGAGGAGGAGTCTGACCGCATACGCTATGAGGAGAACCGCCTGCATGTAAGCAACCTGATTCTTGACAACTGCCTGTCTGCTCTCAAGCATGAGACAGTGTGGTATCCCAACCGTATTGTACAGATGGTTGAAGGCATTGAGTCAACGCCCGTGGCTGACCGTTCATGTGAGCAGGTATCCGATATGGAGGAGCTGGTTGACTATTACCGCGAGATATTCGGCATACTGAGCCAGTATGCCCTGTCACAGACTACCGATCAGCTTGTGCATCGTGAGACATTCAGCGTTACAGACCTCACTGCTCAGGCATCGGCTTATATGGATAAGGCAAAGAAACATGGCGGATACAGTGGTATGATGAGCGTGGAGGTGCAGGACCTTATGGTTACGGCCGACAGGGTCATGCTGGACTTCCTTCTGGAGAACCTGCTGGAGCGGAGTATGACCGATGGCGGTGACATGATACTGCGCTCTGTACCCGACGGCCGGTTTGTAAGGCTTGAGCTGCACCGCAAGTGCGCTGCGCCCTGTGCGGAGGTGCTTGACGGACTGTTCACGCCGCTAATGAACAAGGATAATATGGCATATGTGCTGTGCCGCCAGATAATACGTGAGCATGATGAGGCGTTTGGACATCCGGGCTGCCGCATCAATGCCGAGAGTGAACCGGACGGAATGGTGATATGGTTTACTGTACCTAAAGCTGTTTAAAATAGTATTCAAGATATGGAGAAATTCAAAACTATTGTAGTTGAGGATGTGTCACTTGAACTCAAGGGAACACTGTCTATTATCCGTAATGACATCCCCGAGGTTGAGGTTATAGGCACCGCGCAGACCGAGCGTGAGTTCTGGGCACTGATGGAAGGCGGCGCACAGCCGGACCTGGTGCTGCTTGACCTGGGACTGGGCGGTTCCACCACCGTGGGCGTTGACATTTGCCGTAAGCTCACACAGAAAGGCGGTGTCAAGGTGCTTGTATTTACCGGTGAGCTCCTTAATGAGAAGCTCTGGGCCGATGTGCTTGACGCCGGAGCCCATGGCATAGTGCTCAAGACCGGCGAGCTGCTTACCCGTACCGAGGTGATGGATGTTATGAGCGGCAAGCACTACGTCTTTAACCAACCTGTCCTGGACAAACTGGTGGAACGTTTCCGCAAGGCAGTGACCGATGAGGGTCTGCAGCGCAGTGCCGCCATTGAGTATGAGATTGATGAGTATGACGAGCGTTTTCTGCGTCATCTGGCTCTGGGATACACTAAGGATATGATAAGTGAGTTGCGCACCATGCCTTTCAGCAGTAAGTCGCTTGAAAAACGTCAGGCCGATCTGGTGACACGCCTCTTTCCTGAGGGCGAGCAGCGTGGCGTGAACGTTACCCGTCTGGTGGTGCGTGCCATTGAACTGCATATAATTGATCCGTCAAACCTTGAGGCCGATGAATAGGCGTTTTACAGGCTGGTTACACCCTGCCGTGATCTATCTGATTCTGCTTATCCTGGTTATCATAGTATCCTGGATAGGCAGTATCATGGAGGTGAGCAGAGTGGGCGGCAACGGGGATCTGGCACTCCGCAGCGTGCTGGGAGTATCGGGCCTGCGCTGGGCTGTCCGCACTGCCGCAACATGCCTGGACAACGCTCCTGTAGGCAATGCGCTTATGCTGTTCATTGCAATCGGAGCGGGTAGGGGCAGCGGCCTGTTCCGCGCTTTATCCCACCTGCGCACCCTCTCTCCCAAGGAGACTACGGCATTCTATATCAGCATGGTGGTACTGCTTGTCTATATCTCACTCATTGTGCTTGGAGTCTATGCGGGCAGTCATCTGCTGCTGGGTATTACGGGGTCTTTAAAGGGCAGCCCGCTTTACGATGGGCTTATGTTTCTTGTGATGCTGTGCGTGGGCCTTCCGTCGCTGGTTTACGGCCTGTCAACCGAGACGTTCCGCACCGCAGGAGATTGTGTTGATGCTTTCTGCACCATACTGCCTCCGTTTGCCCATTTCCTGGTAACTATGCTGGTGGCCGCACAGCTGATGCAGACCTTGGAATACACCAATATTGATGCTCTGCTGGGTATAACCGATAATGCAATGCGTATCATCCTGTTCCTGGTTTATTGGCTTCCTCTGCCTATTATACTGGTGTGGTGTCAAAAAAGCGGTAAAGAGGTTTGAAATGTTGAATTAATACGCTAATTTTGCACCCGCAAACGAGTGGGGCTCCGTAGCTCAGCTGGATAGAGCAACAGCCTTCTAAGCTGTGGGTCTTGGGTTCGAATCCCAACGGAGTCACAAAGCCAAAAATGCCCCGGATGAAGTCCGGGGCATTTTCGTCTCCGTGCCTCCGTTGGGATAAGACCGAAGGGATTATCACGAACGGAGGCACGGAGACGAAAATAGAGCCCGCGTCAGCGGGATCTTTATTTTTGGATTTGTAGCAACTGGCCCCCCGCAGGGGAAGGGATGCGGTAAAAACGAAGTTTTTAGCGAATTCCAACGGAGTCACAAAAACGAAGTTTTAGCGAATCCCAACGGAGTCACACAAAAGGACACAAAAAAACTCCCCGGAATCCGAAGAAACCAGGGAGTTTCGCAATATAACAACTATGTATAGGGTCTAGAATCTAAAGTAAACCTCTGCCCAGAGCTCGCTCCAGTTTGATGAGGTGGGCTTGTTATCTACAAAATTGTACTGCAGCTGCAACATCAGGTTCTTGTGAATCTGGAAATTGGGTGCAATGGAGTAGATGGTATTGGCAGACTCTGAGGTAGCCTGGTCGCGGTAAACATCATACTTGGCATATACCTTGAGCCAGTCATTGCAAGGAACACCTACGGCTGCATACCAGCCATCGGCCTTGCCTGCGCCTGAGAATGTGCCGTCTGGCTGAAGCTCGCTTATCTTGTGGCCGTCAGCGTGAGCGTACTCAAAGCGGGCGCTCCAGTCATTGTGCTCATACTTGGCCGATACAGCCCAGCGGTTGCGGTCAACGGTTGCTGTGCCGTTGGTGTAGTCACCTTTCCAGCCGAAAGCACCTATGTAGAGATCCTTGATGGGCTGAACCTGCAGTGTTCCTATGATGTCCTTGTGGGCGTTTGCATCGGCAGTATTGATGCCCTGACCGTTCATGAGCTGCAACTGGTAGTGTATGTAACGGTGTCCGTCGGCAGCGGGCAGAACGTCACCCTGAATCTGGATACCCTGATCACGTCCGCCTGTTGCAGCAGCCTCGCCGCAGTAGTCACCCATGCCTGAGAGCTTCTTGGTAATCTGTGAGTAGTCACCAAAGCCTACGTTCCAGGGATTATAGGGGTTCTCAAAAAGGAAGGCGCGCTTGTACTGACCAACCTTTACTGAGAACTCTTTCCAGTGTGCCCACTCAACAAAGTAGTCCTTCATGTGGAATGATGCGTTGTTGAACTGAACCTGTACACGGTACTTGAAATCTGTAAGTATTGTACCGTCTATATATACACGGGCAAGACGCTGGCTGAAACCGTCTCCGCCGTTCTTGCCGTCCTGGTCAGTGTATGCGTATTTGCCTATAACATAACCTCCCACCTTGGGGCCCGTAGTGTTGTCTGACACGTTACGTCCGTACTGAACGTCCTCTGCCATGACGGGCAGGATGGTGAGGCATGCTGCAATAGCTGTCAAAAAGAGTCTCTTCATATCTGTTTTATGTTTAATCAATATGTTGTGAACGGGAAAATCTTGGTGAGCCAGAAGAAGCCCAGTGTAAAGCCTATGGCGCCGATGATGATACCCACCTTGGCCATATCCTTGGTGTTAACCAGACCTGTACTTGATGCAATGGCGTTAGGAGGCGTGGAGATGGGGAACAGCATGGCTATTGATGCGCATACTGCAATGAATGATATCATAGCGTGTGTGCCGCCGAATGCCAGGAATGAAGCGTTGTTGCTGGCGGACGGATCGGCCATACCCTCGGCAACTACAATCAGGATAGGGATGAGCAGGGCTGCAGTAGCCGAGTTGCTGATAAAGTTGGAGAGGAAGTAGCATACCAGACCGGCAATGATGAGCACTGAGAGTACGCTCATGGAGCCAAAAGGAATGGCGTTGATGAGTGTCTTGGCCAGACCGCTTCCCTGCAGTGCTGTACCCAGTGCAAATCCACCGGCAACCAACCAGAGCACTGTCCAGTTAATCTCCTTGATATCCTCTTTGGTGAATATGCCGGTCATTGTGAGCACGCCCAGCGGGATAAGTGCTACAACGTTTGAGTTGATACCGGTAAGACTCTCGGTAGCCCACAGCAGGATGGTACCGATAAAGGTGATCCAAACTACATATGTCTTCCAGTCAACAGGACGCTTGTTAGCGGGGATGTCAAGAACCAGTTTCTTGGTCTTGAAGGGGAATATGAGCTGAAGCAGAACCCATGCCACCAGAATCATGATGAGAACGAACGGAATCATTCTCATGGACCACTCGGAGAATGTAACCTCATAACCTGACTCTGCCAGGAAACGTACGGCAGTAGCGTTAGGAGGTGTGCCGATGGGCGTGCCTATACCACCAATGTTGGCAGCTACGGGGATGGCCAGTGAAAGACCTATGCGGCCTTTGTCATCGGAGGGGAGCACCTGAAGCACGGGGGCCAGGAAGGCAAGCATCATGGCTGCAGTGGCAGTGTTTGACATGAACATTGAGAATACTGCAATTACTACAAGGAAACCAAGCAGAACCATGCTGGGCTTGGTGCCAAAGGGCTTGAGGAGGATGCGTGCCAGAGTGACGTCCAGTCCGTACTTCTCGGCCATGATAGCCAGTACGAAACCTCCCATGAACAGCATAACTACGGGATCAGCGAATGAAGCCATAAGGCTCTTGTAGCTGACCAGTGTGCCGTACTTGGCATCACAGAGGAATCCAATTCCCTTGTCTGATATGGTAAGCAGTGTCAGTACTATCAGCAGCAGTGATGTGGTCCAGTTGGGGATGATCTCAAACATCCACATCAGTGCAGCAAAAACAAACAGTGCTATGACACGCTGCTGTACTACGGTAAGGGCTTCAATACCGTAAAAACTTACAGGCACGAGCCAGAGGAAAAGCGTCACAGCCAGCACAATGGGCAGCAGGACGCACATTTTGACATTGATTTTCTTGTCGCTCATAATTAGGTTTGTCATTTGAATCTTATATCTGCTGGAATTTTTTCAAGACCCAGACTCATCAAGTCTGCGTCATAGTTGGCGCTGCGCTTTGAGTAACGTTTCTCAAAGTCAACGGCAAACTCTCTGTCGCCGGTAGCCTGTGTCTTGAGGACGAGGGCTGTAAGGTCTGAGAGGGCTGCCTCCATCTTGGCCAGGTCAAGTGAGTACTGACCTGATTCCTTGCGCTTGAATGCGCCTGCCTCCTGGAGGTAGTTGTAGATGATGATGCTGGCACGTCCCAGTGATGATGCATCGCCAAAACGCTCGGAGCGTACCAGTGATGCAAAGAAGGTTACCAGGGCATCATCCTTGGTAAAGAGGTGACGTATGTCATAATGGTTCTGCAGCTTGCATACCAGCAGCACGCCGGCTGCGTTGGCCTTGATCTCCTCAAAGGTGGGAGCGGCGCTGCCCAGAGCATCCTGGACGCTGCCCTTGCCGTTGACTGTCTCCTTGACACCCAGTCCGTGTGCAACCTCACGGAATACAATGTTCCAGAAGAAGGCATCCTGTGACAGATGCTCCTCATTGTTGGACTCCAGCAGGACGCGGCCTGTGGGATATACTATGTGGTTGTACTTGGCGTTGATGATGTTCTCAAGCAAGATGGTGCGGGTACCGCGGTCACGCTGTACATCGGTGTCAAACGGAAGGTTCAGTGCTATCACCTTGACTCCGGCATTGGCCTTACCTGCGTAGTAGAGCGCGTTGCATGAGAATATGTTTGAACCTGCACCGGGCTGGAAGGTCTTGTAGGCCTCATCGCCGGGCAGATCCTGCTGGAACTCACTTATACGTGACACATACTGCATGAGCTCATCTGTACGTGCCTGATTCTTGAGCAGGACGTAAGCCTCATATGAACGCTTGGCGCCCATGAGCTGGTCATCGGTAGCCTCATTGGGGCCGATAACAAGGTCCATCTTGCTGTCATCCATATCCAGCCATGCCAGTGCGCTCTCGTAATAGTTATCGGTGCGCAGGGCATCGGCCTTGGCCAGCAGGTATTTCTTTACGCTGGGCTTGATGGTGATATCGGCAGCAGCATTGAGATAGTTGACTATCTTGTCAATGTGCTGACGGTAGGCATCGTGATACCATACGGTCTCAAGTGAGCCGTCGGCGGCACGGCGTATAAGGGTGTAGGGGCTGCTCTTGTCAGGGTTGTCCCAGGCTTCAAACTCCTCACGTGTCATGTCGGCAGGGTAGAAACCGGCTCCCGGCAGACGGGCGGCATAACCATCAACGAATGACAGACCGGTTGTGCGGTCCCAGGGACCATAGTTGATCTGTGCAAATGTTTTTTGCTGCGGATCATCAATCCGGGCCATCAGAGAGTCTTTGCATCCAAAGTACTGCTCCCAATAGATGGCGTCAATTTCATCGGCAATAAAACGGTAAAGATTGAGTACCTCCTTTCCGTTGTCGGAGATTCCGCTCAAATCAGGTGTTTCAATGGTAACTACTGCGTAATCAGCCACTTTACGTGTAAATGGAGACTTTACGCTCTTGTTGCATGAAACCATTGCTACCAGCACGGTAGCGGCGATAAAAAGTGCTTTTTTCATACTTGTTTAGTCGGCCTTTTTTAGGGGCTTTCTTTTATTGGGGCGTAAAATTAGACAGAACTTATGCTATTTTTTATAGGTGATTATGGATTGTTTCGATATTATTAATCGTCACGCTCGATAAATTTGTATATTTGCGGTATTCAGGCATTTAATATGGAATTAAGGCAGTTGAAGTATTTTGTTGAGGTGGCTAGGCTAAAGAGTTTCTCGCTGGCCTCAAAGGCGTTGTTCATTACCCAGAGTACCATTTCACAGCAGATTTGCAAACTGGAGGACGAGCTGGGTGTGGAGTTGCTTATACGTGATACACGTCATGTGGCGCTTAGTGACTATGGCGTACAGTTCTATCCGTGCGCCGTACAGGTGCTTGAGGATGCCAGGGCCGGATCAGACCGTATCCGTGATGTGATGAACCTTAACGTGGGTACGCTCAGCGTTGGCTCTACGTACGCCTTCAGTCCGCTGCTTAAACAGACCGTATTGGAGTTCTATCGCCGCTATCCCAAGATAAGGCTTGATATAATCATAACCTCCAAGGAGGAGCTTATGCAGAAGCTGCTGGACCATGAGCTTGACCTGGCGCTCACATATAAATCACCCGTGGGTGATGAGCGTATAGAGTCACGACTGCTTTTCCAGAGCCGTTTGTGCCTGATAGGGCGCATAGGTACGCTAAAAGGTCTGGGTAAGGAGGCCACTATCCAGGATATAGCCAAGTTCCCGCTTGCGCTGCCGTCCAAAGGACTTCAGTCAAGGGATACCGTTGAATCCATGCTTTACACAGAGGATGTGGATCTGGATATACGCCTGGAGATAAACAGCGTCCGCTCGCTGTTGGATCTGGTGAGCAACTGCTCACTGGTTACCATGCTGTCCGAGGAGGCCATTCAGGGTGAGAAGCGTCTGGAAGCCATCCCCATAGCGCATCCCGACGGCAGGATGGAGGGCTGCTACCACTATCTTAAGAGCTCATATCACAAGATGGCAGCTCACAGGTTTGTGGAGGTGCTTCAGCAGTGCAACAGCACAAACCGCAGTTTTGAGATAAGGTAGTTTTATGGAATTCATGGCGGATTTATTCCGCTTGTTTGAACGGTTCGCTGGGCGTTTTGAACATTATGTATGCGTCACGTACGGTCAGACCGGTTGATTCGCGTCCCAAATCAGGTACGTTGAATGATTTGAGGTTATAACCATAGAACCGTGAACTGCGTTGCGGAAGTACAAACGGCTTGGTGGGGTTTCCCTGTTCGTCCAAGTGACAGAAATATGGTTTTCCATATTGTCCATCGCCGCGCTTGCTGGCAAACACAAACCAACGGCTGTTTGATGACCAACTGTGGTAGGTGTCGGACTTGTTGCCTTTAATGGCATCAAGGGCTTGGACGCTTCCTGTGATGAGGTCGGCCAAATAGAGTGTTGACTCAGTGTGGAACAATGGGAATGTGCCGTAATCAGCAATGGTGAACATGAGCCATCGGCCATCGGGTGATGCTTTGGGGTGACATGCCGAACCGTTATTTTTACGGCTGTTCCAGATTGTATCTGTACTGGTACCTATGTGCCCGTTTTGTGAATCAAAACCAGCGCGCAAAAGGTCATAATGAATCTGCTCAATGTTTTGTGGAAGCGTCTGGGTATCGGCTACACAATAGAATACATAGTTTCCATCTGCTGAGAAACAGGGAAAGGTCTCAAACTTGTCATCTCTGGCTATGTGGGGCAGGTTTATCATCTCATTGTTGTCAAAATCTGCAACGGTAAGGTCTGAGGCAGAATCATAAACCTCCATCCGCTTGCCGGCTACAGTATGGAAACTGGGTAGGATGATGTTTGTGGAAAACACTCCGAATCGTCCCGAAGGGTGTATTTCGCCATAAACTGTGCCGGACAGCATTCCTTTGACGTTGAGGGTGAGCTTACGCAGACGGCCGTCGCGGTTGAGTATTGCTCCTCCGTGGGGACCACGTATGTAGTACATGGACAGGTCTCCCCGTTGCTGGCTGTGAATATGACAGTTCATGCAGGAGTTGTCTGTATGACGGTAGTCGCAGATGACTGTCTCTTTGTAGTTCTCTATACAGCGTTCAACCAATGAAACTTCATTGAACATCTGGTATGAAGGCTCTATGAGACGGTAGGTGAGATAGGCATCTATGCTGTCTGTGCTTACATAGAAATCCCATGAGTCTGTGATGTTTTGTCCGCCGACAACAGCTTGCGCCTTGACGCTGACGGTTTGTCCTGCTGCATTGGCCATGAGTGTTTTCCATTGCTTTATTGTCCACTCAACCTCAGTTCCTTTGATGCAGACTGACTTGCCCGATACGGTGAATGTGGTCCTTGCATTGTGTACATCGGCCATGGCATAGCGGAAATTCAGCGGTGCTATGTTGGCCGGTATGGTAACTTCTTTGTAGTCGGGGTAGATGACTAGCGGTCCTTTGCTGCCGTCAACAGCTGTGGAAATATCCATCTGGCTGCAACTTAAAAACGCAGTAACAACAATGGCTGCAGCCAATATGCGGAATGTAGTATTCTGTGTCATTGGTTGTATTCCTCTTCTAATGCTCTCATATAATAGTACCAATAGGTGTGCGGATATTTGTCCGGATTGCGAAAAAACCGTTGCATCATGTTTGCGGTTGCATTGTCAACGCCGTAACGGGCAGCGTTCTGTTGGGTCAATTGGTTGTGCTGGCTTAACCAGATGAGAATGGCTTCCTGATAAATATGTCCCTTGAGCATATAGCCGGAGTAATCCTCAATGAATTGCTCCAGATCATATGACAGGAGATCATGACACAGCAGGTAATGACGTGCCATGATGTTCTGAGGGTTGGAACGTATCTGCTCCAGCAGTATGGCGCGTGTCTCATTTGAATGGTGTACAAAATCTGTTTTGGCCATACGCATGCTTGCTTCCATAAATTGCATGCGGGTATGCTCGCTTTGGTGGCCGGGCATGACACTTTGTGCCCATTTTCTGTAAAAGAGTGTCTTAGTGAGTAGATTTAGGTATTTCTGGGCAGCAGAATACTCTCCACTGATGAGGTTTACCCTGGCAAGACGTTTTATGTAGCGAGCACCGGTATGGTTGGGTGACGCTTGCAGTGATATTATTGCACTCTGTTCGGCAATGGTCATACATCCCAGTTGGAACCAGGCCTCACCTGCCAGGGTATTGCTGAATACTGAGCGGTCAGTCGATATGCGCAGCAGGAGTGTAGAGGCTCCGTTCTGGGAGTGATTCAAGAGAGATTCACTCAGATTACCTTTCATGGCTTGGGCCAGGTTGTAACAGTAGCTGGCCTCTGTCATGTAAAGGTCTTTCTCTGACAGTTTGAGAACCTTGTCCCACCTTTCGCGTGTCACTTCCGAGTCAAGGCCGATAAGTCGTTCATAATTGAATCTGGGAATGCTGAGCAGACGACCATAGTGCTTATGGACTGGTGATCCAAACGCCCAGATACCCAGGACAATTAACAATATGGATACTATAGGTTTGTTTTTTTTGTTTTTGATACTTGTTATTGCCAAAAAAATGAATAGATATCCGGCCACGGCCAGTGTGTATCGGGTGGTATAGAGATTTCCTGTCTCTCTAAGAAAACACCATACATAAGAGAATATTGCAATAGACAGTGATGCTGCTTGGCTTAAGTGACGGTTGCATATTCTGTAAACAACCAAGGCAATGAGTGTGAGTAACAATGAAATGGTGAACGGTCCGGCAGCTGGCAATAGAAAGAACTGTTCCAAAAAGTCACTGACAAAGCGAGACATCCACCCTGTGCCGTGGTAGGTCTGGCCTATATAGTCCCAATCAAACAGGAACAGAGCCATCTGCTCACGACGTATCAGGTGATATGGATATGCAAACTGAAAGAACCCGTATGCAAATAAAAAAGCAGCGGCTACGGCTATGCTTTTTTTATGACGGACTATTGTTTGTTTAAAGCTTTTCATATATCGCAAAGATAATGAAAATAGATGTATATTAACCTTTTGACGATAAAAAAGGGAGGGACTCTTTAGAGCCCCTCCCGGATTATTTAAGAATCTACGGAATGCAGATTACTTGGCCCAACCAAGCACATCGTGCAGGTTCGGGTTAGATGTCTTTGCATCACGCGGGAACGGCAGATATTCGTGCTTGCCTACAACAAAGTCTGATGTTCCGGGAACAGGATCATGGGTAACATACAACCTGTGTATGGTGTTGTATCCCGGTGCATCCGGCTCGTTGAACTCATCATGTACGGTAGGAACATTCTGGTGGATGCCGGATGTGTTGTAGATGGCGTTCAGGTCAACCTTACCCAGCTTGCTCCAACGGACTAGATCCAGGAAACGGCAGTTCTCAAACCACATCTCATACTGTTTCTCCTCCATAACAGCCTCAAATGTAAGATCAGTGCTTATCTTACCTGAGCCGGAACGCTTCTGTACTTTCTGCAGTGCTTCAAGACCCTTGGCTGCATCTGCTGAACCTATGCAGGCCTCTGCGTAGAGTAGAAGAGCCTCAGCATAACGTGCTACCAGGAAGTTCTTCTGGTTAGAGTTGTCACCCAATCCGCATGTAACGTTATCGCGATGGAATTCGATACCTGTTGTGTCCTTAGTAAGGATTGTCGGAGGAGTCATGTAAACCATGTTCTTCCACTCAAAGTACTTACCACGTCCAAAGAGACCATCCTTGTTGATACCACGCTTGGGATCAAGTTCCTTCTCGGCTCTAGTGCCGTTGTTGACTGTTGAACCGCTCCATTTCATCTCATAAAGGAACTCCTCTTCGGTCAGGAAACAAGCTCTACGACGAGGTGAATCGCCATCGTGCAGGTAGAAATTCTCGGCAAATGTTTCCTGAATGGCGCCACCGCCCCAACCGTCACTGATGCACTGTTTAGGTGTGGAGGCAAGGGCTCCGATACGCCAGTCAAATACGTTTGCAACCATCCAACGGTCACGCATTATGCCCTTGGCCCAGCGGCTTGACATGAATGTAGGATCCTGAATAAAGTTAGGCTCAAATATTTTCTCAGCATTACCGTCACCATCCATGTGGAAGTTGGTCCAGTAGATGCTGCCGGGAATAAGATCATAGTCTCCAGATTCAATGAGTGCACCAAGGTACTCACGTGCGGTAGCCATATCATTCTTGAATACGGCAGCCTTACCTGCAACGAACTGAGCAAAACCAACCGTCATGATGGCTGTAGAGTTCTTGTCAGTGGTTCCTGCGCGTTTGGGAAGATAACCTGATGCGATAGCCTTCTGGCACTCGTCAATAACCCACTGGAGAATCTCTTCCTGTGTCTTGTCGTTAGCAGGAAGGGCCTCTTCACTGTCATAAACACGATCCATTACAGGAGGCTGGTTCCAAATAAGAGCAGCCATCATGTGCAGATAAGCACGCATTACGCGAGCCTCGGCTACACATTTTTTTGTAACGTCGCTCTCATGCTTGGGAGCTGACTGATAACGGTTCTCTGTTGTGAAATTTGAGATGACCAGGTTTGCATGATAAATGGCAAAGTAGTAGCGCTGATAAGCCTGGAACAATGTGCCACTGGCGTTATCATACTTGAATTCGTCAAAAATACGGAAAGCATCGTGGTCTTTAAAATTAGCACCGGCTGAGTAGATGTCATCAGCTGAATAGTTGAGGATTACCTGCTCGGGGTTGTCTATACCTTCTGTGCCTGCTACATTATCAATGTAGTTGTCATACATGTTGACGAGGGCGGCCTCAGCATCGTCATCGGAGGCGTAGAAGAGTTCCGGGGTGATAACACCCTTCTGGGGAATATCAAGCTTGTCTTGGCATGATACTGCTACAAAAGCGAGCCCTATAAGTGCGGGGATTATTATCTTTTTCATTTTGTAAAGCATTATATTAGAAACTTAAGCTAGCACCCAGCATGAACTTCTGCATTGTGGGATATGAACCCCAGTCAAGACCGGCACCGGATGTGTTGTTGGTAGATGCAGTTTCCGGATCAAGTCCAGGATAGCTGGTGAATGTGAAGTAGTCGTCGAGAGAAACAAATACACGGAGATTGCTGATGGCTGCCTTCTTTGTGATCTCGGCGGGTACAGTGTAACCTAACTGGATCTGCTTTATGCGGAAGTAGTCGCCCTTGAATACGTTGGCGCTTGATGACCAGTATGTAAAGTCTCCGACAACGTTCTTAGGATTAGGCAGCTCACCGTTAGGATTCTCCTCTGTACGTGAATGCTCCAGATAGTACTTGAGGTTGTTGGAGTAACCAGTGTTGTGAAGAACCGGCATAATTGAGTTGCCGCCTGCACCGGTACCCTGAAGAGTGAAGTCAAATCCCTTCCAGCCTAAGTTGATGTTAATACCGTAGGTGTAGGTCGGGGTCGTATTGCCAAGGAACTGCATATCGGCGTCACCAATTTCGTTATCACCGTTTACATCCTCAAACATAGGACCGTCTTTCTTGAACAGAACTTTAGTCTCACCCTTGTCGTCAACATAGGTAACATCCTCAGATGCAATACCAGTGTACTTGAATCCGTTCAGATACCAAATTGAGTATCCGGGCTCAAAGGCTGTACGAACCTTGTAGTTGGTTGAGCTGGCATCCTTCTGGTAGGTGGCGTTGAACCCTCGGCTAAAGCGAGAACCTCATTGTGCAGGGTTGTGAAGTTTGCAGATACACCGTATGTGAAGCCACCTATGCGGTCTCTCCAACCGATTTCAATTTCCCAACCCTCATTCAGAACGTCACCGCCATTTGACATCATGTTGCCAAATCCATACTCGGAAGCAACGGGAACGCTGAACAGCAGATCCTTGGTGTGCTTGTTGTAATAATCAATGTCAGCAGTCAGACGGTTGTCAAGGAAACGTGCATTGATACCAAGGTCAAGCTGCTCTGAGGTCTCCCATGTAAGCAATGGGTTGGCAAGCTTTGCGGGACCTGAACCATAGGCTGTTCCGGGATTCTCAACATCATACTGATACCATGTTGAACCAACAGAAATGGTTGATACATAAGGATAATTGCTCAGCACGTTTACGTTACCGTTACGACCCCATGAAGCGCGGAGTTTCAGGAAGTTGAATGTTGAAGCATCAAGGTTGTCCTTAAAGAATGACTCGTTGCTGATTGTCCATCCTGCAGAGAATGATGGGAAGTAACCCCAACGGTTCATGGTTGACAGTTTTGATGAGTCAAATGCATCGGCACGGAAGTTTGCCTGGAAGCTGTAGCGGTTGTCATAGTTGTAAACCAAACGACCGAAGTAAGCCAAAGAGGCACTTCTGCTGGGAGCGTTGCTGATGGTTTTTGAAGCGTCGCTCTTAACGTAGCTCAGATAATGGAAATTATCATAGTATGCACTCAGAATATCAGTACCGGTTGAACTTGCATTTACGTTGTCTGTATTGTTCTCGCGATATGACATACCGGCCATTGCCGTAATGTTGTTCTTACCGATTGTGAGGTCATAGTTTGCAAAGTTTTCCCACTGGTAGTACCAACTTGTGCTGGCGTTGGCAGAGATTGAGTAAACATCTGACTTACCACGGCTACCCAAGAAATAAGGTGCCTCATAGCTGTGGTTAACGCCGTAACCCAGGCGATAACCAAGGCGTGATGTGATGGTCAGACCCTTTATGGGCATAAAGTTGGCAAACAGTGTTCCGTTCATATTGAAACCTCCGTTGTCTGTATCGGTGATGTCACGTCTGGCGATAGCTGTACCTTCTGTGAAACGGTACTGGGTGTTTGCAAAGAAACCGTTCTCATCACCAAGGAAACGATAGGCGGGAACTGACTTGTCAAGAGCCATAACCTTATCGTACATGGCCTTAACTTCAGATGACATCTCTTCAGGTTTGGTCCAATAAACCGGAGTCAGAGGATCCATTGCAAGCATCTGCTCAAATGATGATCTGTAACTACGCTGTGATACGCTCTTGGTTGACCACTTTTCAATAGAGTTGTTGCTACCAACCTGTAACCACTTTGTGATGTTGTAGTCAGCGTTGATCTGTGCTGTAAGGCGCTTGTAAACATCCTTGTCGCCTCTAACTACACCATTGTCATACACGTAGTTAAGTGAGGTGAAGTAGTGCCCCTGCTTGTTGCCGCCGGATACGCTCAGGGTGTGCTGCTGGCTCCATGTAGGCTCCATATAACCGCTTATCCAATCCTGATCAATCACACCGTTGGCGTAGTAAGGATGTTTGTAATCAAACTTGTCCAGATCTGACTGAACAGTGCTTTCGCCAAGCTCATATTTCTTATATCTGATGAACTCTTCACGGTTCATGACAGGACGTTTTGTGAAGTCCTGGCGTGTGAACTTGTTGGAGTATGTGATAACGCCCTTGCCTTCCTGTCCTTTTTTTGTGGTGATAAGAACAACACCGTTACCGGCCTGTGCACCGTAGATGGCAGCTGATGCGGCATCCTTAAGGATTTCCATTGACTCAATCATTGAAGGATCCAGGTACTGGATGCTCTTAACCTGCAGACCGTCAACAATCAGAAGCGGGCTGATATCATCGGCATTTGTTGAGTTTGAAGAATAACCACGAACGCGAATCTTGGCACCTTCACCAGGAGCACCGTTGGTGATGATGTTGATACCTGAAACCTTACCCTGAAGAGCTGCAGCGGCATCGGTAGTAGCCAGATTCTTAAGAGCGTCTGCGCGAACTGATGCAACGGCACCGGTCAGGTCACTCTTCTTCTGAACGCCATAACCGATAACCACAACTTCATCAAGAAGCTCGGTGTCCTCAGAGAGGGTTACGTTGATGGTGGTACGACCAGATACGGGGATGGTTTGTGTCTGGTAACCGATAAAAGAGAACTGGAGGGTTGCGTTTGATGCGACAGTAATGGTATAGTTACCATCAAGGTCTGTCACTGCGCCGTTACTCGTTCCGAGTTCGGCAACTGCGGCTGAGATCAGAGGCTCGCCGGCATCATCCTTAACCTGTCCTTTAACAGTCACGTTCTGTGCTATTGCACAGATAGGCATCGCTAAAGCTAGCAAAATGCCCAGCATTTTTTTTGAAATCATAAATTAAAGGAAAAAAAGGATTAAAAAAAATTGGTTAAACAATAAGTTGTCTTGTCAGTTTAGTTGGTTGTTGTTTATAAACGAAACGGGCTGTCACGGACTAACATGACAGCCTTTAAACCAGGGTTCCATCGGCCTGAGGACGATGGGTTGATATCGTATACGTCAGTAATTCAGTCATTTTGGCAAACTTTTCAATTATTATTTGTGCCATCCGGAGGCATCACCAGGATGCCTCGTTCCGGCTATAAAACATTTAGGTCAGCAAATTAGGTTACTGCCTTTTTGGATAATTCTCGCGGACAAATGTAAGTGATGTTTTTGTAATTTAAAACTTTTTTGACTGAAATTTTATTATTATCACTATTTTCGCGGTGCTATGATAAAGGAGAGGATAGAAACTTTGCGCCGCCTCATGAAAGAGTGGGGTTGGGATGCGTCAGTTACTGTTGGCGAGGACCCGCACAACAGTGAGTACACACCGTCACGCTGGTGTCAGCGTGAATTCATAAGCGGGTTTACGGGCTCGGCCGGCGTGGTTGTGGTGACCATGGAGCATGCCGGGTTGTGGACTGATTCCCGTTACTGGATACAGGCAGCACGAGAACTGGAGGGAAGCGGCATAGAGCTGCACAAAATACAGCTGTCCGATGAGGAGGGCTGGATAAGGTGGGTGGCCGATGCTGTTCCCGCAGGTGGCAAGGTTGGTGTGGACGGCCTCTGCATGAGTATGAACGTTGCCGCACAGCTGCAAAAGGCGCTGGACGGGAAAAACGCAAGTGTTGTATCCAAACCTGATTATCTGGAGGCTCTGTGGCCGGACCGCCCGGCTCTTCCGCAGGGTGCCGTGTGGCTGCATGATTACAGTTGTGCGGGACGCACCCGTGCCGACAAACTCTCCTGGCTGCGTAAGGAGATTGAGGGCCGTGGATGCCGTTACATGTTCCTTAACTGTCTTGACCAGATTGCGTGGCTGCTTAACATACGGTCAAATGATGTTGACTACTGCCCGTTTGTGATATCATTCCTTCTGGTGGGCCCGCAGCAAGCCTGGCTGTTTGCTGAGGAATCAAAGTTTGGAGCCGATGTCAGGGGCGCTCTTGAAAAAGAGAATGTCAGGGTGATGGCTTATGATGAATGCGGACCGTTTCTTGACTCGTTCCGGGCAGACGGACGGATCTTTATTGATGCCGGATCACTTAACTCAGAAACGGGCCGGGCTATTGAGCGCTCGTTCGGGCAGGACAATATGGTATCGGCCGCATCACCCGTGGGGCTGGCCAAATCTGTCAAGAACAGCGTAGAGACGGAGGGTTTCCGCAAGGCATATCTGCAGGACGGTATTGTCCAGACACGGTTCTTTATGTGGCTGGAGGCTGAGATGGCAGCCGGCCGCAGGGTGACGGAGTGGGATGCATCGGAACATCTTCATAATCTCAGAGCCGTCATGCCTGATTTTCTGGATGAGAGTTTTGAAACTATTTCGGCATACGGGCCCAACGCTGCACTTCCGCATTACTCAACCGTAAAGGGACAGGATGCGGTGCTGGAGCCGCACGGACTCTATCTGAACGACAGCGGTGCGCATTACAGATACGGCACTACCGATATCACCCGTACCGTGCCGCTGGGGCCGCTGACCAAGCTTGAGCGTGAGGATTATACGCTGGTCATGAAGGGTATGGCCGATCTGGCTATGGCCATCTTTCCTGAGGGTACCCCGGGATGCCGTCTGGATGCCATTGCGCGTAATCCGCTGTGGCAGACCATGCGAAACTTTGGGCACGGAACCGGTCATGGCGTGGGCAACGTGCTGTCGGTGCATGAAGGACCGCAGAATTTCCGTCAGAACCTTAACGGACAGCCTTTCATGCCGGGTATGATTACGTCCGATGAGCCTGGATTGTACCGTGAGGGAATGCATGGCATCCGTCATGAGAATATGTTGCTGTGTGTTCCGGCCGGAAGCAATGAGTTTGGCGGATGGCTGGGATTTGAGACACTTACCAAGACTTACCTTGATACATCGGCTCTTGATACGGAGCTTTTGGAGCGTCGTGAGATAGAGTGGATTAATAATTTTAACGCCGGTGTTCTGGCTGCCCTTAGGCCTTGTCTTTTGGATAGTGAGGTTTTATGGCTTGAGAGAAAGTGTGCTCCAATAATTATTTAACGCACAAATATGCAATGCTTTAACTTTGGAAATTTTGAATTTGGAAACAATTTTCAAAATTATTATTGAAAATATATTCAATAAGTATAAATAATTATATAACTTTGTCTGGTAGATATTGACAGACAAAAGATGCGAGTGCAGTCTATATTTATTCTGATTCCCAGCCTTATTGGCTTTTTCTGGTTTTTTGCCTATTCGGTATTTGCTCCAAAGGACAAACTCTTCAGTAAACTGAAACGTTATATCCTGATTGTTTCTTTTTTCTTTTTGTTTGGATTCCTGTCGGCTGATCCGCATGCAAAGATGATGCTCCATTTTACTCTGTTTGAGCAGGTGTGCGCTCTTGCTTTGGTTCCATGCCTGCTCTCTTATATTTATGAGTATAACGGGTTGACTACCCGGAACCTGTTTCACCGGCTTTGCAACGTGCTTCCTTTTATGCATCTTATTATGGGTGTGGAATCAGTCTATACAGCGGGTTATGCAGATTCTGTACAGATATATATTGATGCCAATACGGCTCACGGACCTATGTTCCCGTATCTGGCCAATCAGGGGCAGATGGTTTTCTACGCCTGCTATACATACATGTTCGGAACGTTCCTCTTGCTGAATTTCCTTCTGTTTGCAATAAACCTTATGTCATGCGCCATTAATGGCAACTGCCGGCCGGCGGATCTGGTAAGGTTCTACTTTAAGAGGAACAGCAGGGTCAATCTGGGGCCGGTCATGTATTTTGAGAATCTTGTAATGCTGCTTGTGATAGTTCCTGCTCTGCTGTTGGGTCGCAAATGTTATGTTGACAATACTGTGATTACCATTGCCGCTTGTCTTTTCCTGGCCACATTTGTTTTCCTGATAGGACTTGTGGGGTCGGCCGGATATAGCCAGAAGATTTCCCTGAACGGTTTGCTCAGGCGAATACGTTTTGGTGATGAGCAGGAGTCCGATGCGCAGACTGTTTCGGAACCGGATTTGACGGATACGCCGTCTGCTCCCGTGCACAAGTATGCTTCATATGCGGCCTTGGATGATGCTCAGGGTATGATTGCAGAGCCGTCCGCTCTGGATGACAGGGCCCCGGGTGAACTTTTTGATGAGTCGCTGGGGCTTGAGTTTGAGCATTTTATGCTTGAAAAGAAGGTGTTCTTAAGGAACGAGCTTACGCTGGGTATTGTATCGGAACACCTGGGTGTGTCCAAGGATACCCTTTGTGTATATATGGATACTACTTATGGCATGTCATTCTCCAACTATCTGAATATGCTCAGGGTGGAATATGCCGAGCAGTATATCCTGGATCATGATGATGCTACGCAAAAGGAGATAGCCGTGGCGTGCGGATATTCAAGTGCGTCGGCTTTTAACAGCGCGTTCAGCAAACTGACAGGCGTAACTCCTAAGATCTGGAAAGACAGATATTCTGAGATGTCGCGCCGTAATAAAACCTCTTAAACAGTCATCAATATGGGCATATACAATATTCTGGATGCGGATTTGTCAGAGTACACAGTACTTGTTGCCGATGATATAGAGCTTAATCTGGTGATGGTCAGGAAGATGCTGAGCAGATACAATTTCAATGTGGTGACAGCTCAGGATGGACGTGAGGCTCTTGACAAGATTGCCAAATACAAGCCGGCTCTGCTTTTGCTTGACCTTATGATGCCCGTTATGAACGGTTTTGAGGTAATAGGGAAGGTAAGGAGTGATGATGAGTACTCGCAGATGAGGATTGTGGTGCTTTCGGCACTTAATGCCAGCGAGAGCGTGGTGGAGGCTTTGACCATGGGTGCGGATGAGTTTATTACCAAGCCCATTACCATGCAGAAGCTGTATGACAGTGTTTCAAAGCAGTTTGAACTGATTCTGGCTATGGGTGCGGATGCTAAAGAGGGGTGATCTGAACGTTTGGAATAACAAAACAAGAGACTCGCTTGCACAGCGGGTCTCTTGTTCTCAATAGTCCTTTTCCAATAATTGAAATTTTAGATGAACCGGTTTCACAACCAATCTTCTCTCCTTGTTTGCACTACAAATATAACTCCAAAAAACAATTCTGTATCTGTTTTTTGCAATTAAGTTGTCTATTATAAACAATTTTTACGTTTTAGGACACTTTTTTGTGATTTTGACCTCAAAATGGGCATCTTTTGAAGGTAAAAGTTACATTTAATGAAGTGAGCCGAAGTATAGACAAGTTGATTTTTTAACATTTGAGGCCCGGATTAGCGCCAGAATGAGGGGTAATACGACTGGTTTAAAAAGGCAGGGAAGCGGGACTTCACAGTTCCGCTTCCCTTGAAATAAAATCTAATACCATGAAAAACACGTAGCAAAGATAATACCCAGTTTGTATATTTCCAAGAGATACGTACTTTTTTTGTATTTTTGTTCCCGAATATTTCATTTAGGGAAAAAAATGCGCAAGAATGGTACCAGACGACAGTTTACTGCCGATAACATAAAAAGTTTCACGGTTAATGAGGAGACCACTCTGCTCCCGTTCCTTTTCCAATCCATGCCTACCATGAGCAAGACGGAGGTAAAAGCCATGCTTAAATACAAGCACGTTGCCATAAAGGGATCGGCTGTCACCCAGTTTGACATACCTCTTTATCCCGGTGATACGGTTGAGGTCAATTTTGGCCGTTCATTCTACAAATTTAATAATCCGCAGGTCAAGGTGCTGTTTGAGGATAAGTGGATGGTTGTAATAGAAAAGGCCTCAGGACTGCTTTCTGTGGCCAATGATACCGCCCGCGAGAAGAATGCATACCATATTATAAAGGATTACGTGCGTCATGACAATCCTGATGCTGAGCTCTATGTCTGCCACAGACTGGACCAATATACATCGGGTATCCTGGTATTTGCCAAGGATGAGGCTCTTATGAATGAGATGCGCGCAAACTGGGATTTCTATGTAAAGGAACGCAAATACGTATGTGTGACAGAGAACATCCCGCCCAGAAAGGAGGATACAATAGAGAGTCTTCTTACGCAGAATGAGCATCTCAGGGTGCACTCCACAAATGATGAGACGGTAGGCCGTCTGGCCGTAACCCACTACAGGGTGGTTCAGACCCGTGGCCGTTACGCCCTTGTGGACGTTGAGATATTTACCGGTAAGAAGAACCAGATCAGAGTACATATGTCAGAGATGGGCTGCCCAATTGCCGGTGATGTAAAATACGGTGCCGAGACCAATCCTGCACGCCGTCTTATGCTTCATAACTACAGACTGACGTTTGTTCATCCGGTATCGGGTGAGACTATGCGCTTTACGTTGCCTATGCCGTCAGTATTCCGTAAACTAACACAGTCAGAACAATGAAAAAGAGTTTCAAGCCGGGAACAATGATTTACCCTCTGCCTGCAGTCCTGGTGAGCTGCGGCGCCACTCCTGATGAGTATAACGTGCTTACCGTTTCATGGACTGGCACGGTTTGCAGCAATCCTCCCATGTGCTACGTATCCATACGTCCGGAGCGTTACTCATATGATATAATCAAGCGTAACGGCTGTTTTGTGATAAATCTGACAACCAAGGCCTTGGCACGTGCCACTGATTTTTGCGGGGTGCGTTCGGGTAGAGATATGGATAAGTTCAAGGAGGCAGGCCTGACGCCGGGCAAGGCGGAGGTGGTGGCAGCTCCCATTGTTGAGGAGGCTCCAGTATCAATAGAATGCAAGGTGGTTGACGTAAAACCGCTGGGCTCGCACGATATGTTCCTGGCTGAGGTTGTGAATGTTCTTGTTGATGAGAAATATATCGATGAAAACGACAAGATTGATATGGCAGCTATGGATCTGATTGCATATACCCATGGTGAATATTTTGATGTTTCCAATCCTAAGGGTTTCTTTGGCTGGTCGGTGCGTAAAAAGAAGGTTATTAAGCGCGAGAAGAAGTAAATTTAGAATTTTCAATTCTCAATTAAAAAGTCACAGAATTTTTCCGGGTCTG
>Ga0265298_10002702_pt1 | contig 24269 bp, 31 predicted proteins | sample AusTroGonzalo_MG_3_FD_193486 | JGI IMG/M metagenome (GOLD analysis project Ga0265298, IMG submission 193486) | Bovine rumen microbial communities from tropical cattle in Woodstock, Queensland, Australia - Gonzalo_01 | ecosystem: Host-associated > Mammals > Digestive system > Stomach > Rumen ...
CTCTCATGCTAAAACCATGACTCGCGCTGAAGTTTCCGGTGGTGGTAAGAAACCATGGAAGCAAAAAGGTACTGGCCGCGCTCGCTTTGGCTCGACCCGTAACCCTATCTGGCGCCATGGTGGTGTCGCTTTTGGTCGTACTGGCCTTGAAAACTTCACCAAGAAAGTTAGCAAATCCGCTAAGAAACTTGCTATTCGTCAAGCTCTTTCAATCAAGAATGCTGACAAAGCTATCTTCACCTTTGCTGCTGATGTAAAATTCACCGGCAAAACCAAAGATGCTGCCAAAATCTTGAAAGATATGAAGCTCGATGGCAAAAACGTGCTCGCTGTTGTAGCTGAAAAGACTCCAGAAGTTCTTCGCGCTACCAGCAATCTTGCAAACCTCAAACTCGTCCGTGCAACCTATCTTAATGTCTTCGACATTATGAATGCTGACGCTATCGTCTTTGACGAAGCTGCTCTTAAGGTTGCCGCTGAGTGGCTAATCGAGGAGGAGAAATAATTATGGCTAAAGAAACTAATATTAAACTCCACATGCTCGAGCCACGCGCTACTGAGAAAACTTACCGCGAACAAACCAAGCGTACCTACGCTTTCGCCGTTAAGAAGACCGAAACCAAGCAAGAAATTGCTAAGAAGGTCGAAAAAGAATTTGGTGTTACTGTTACCGATATCCGCACTCTAATCCGCGACGGCAAGAAAACCAAATTCAGCAAGGGTAAGCACGCTTATCCTGGTACCACTTATCGTCAAGATAAGAAAATTGCATACGTTACCTTAAAAGAGGGTGATAAAATCAAAGTCTTCGAAGAACCAGAAGACGTTAAAAGCGACGCAAAGGAAGCCAAAAAGGAAGTGAAAGCTACCAAGAAGGCCGACAAGAATGCCGCTAAGGAGAACAAATAATGAGTATTAAAGCTTACCGCCCAACTACTCCGGCTCAGCGCCAAAAGACCACTGAGGATTATGATCAAATCACGACCAAGAAGCCTCTCAAATCTTTGGTTAAAGCCAAAAAGCAAGTTGCAGGCAAGAACAGTGCCGGTCGCATTACCGTCCGTCACCGTGGTGGTGGTGTCAAGCGTCATTATCGCATCTTGACTCACAACCTACCAAAGAACCTTACCTTTACGGTTGAGGAAATCGAATATGATCCAAACCGCAGCGCTCGTATCGCTCGCGTCAAAGATCAAAATGGTGTTTATTACTATGTCACCGCTGATACCAAGATGACCAAAGGCTCGACCTTTGCTACTGGCGACGAAGCTTCTGTTGAAGATTCTAACCGCCTTCCACTCGAAAATATCCCAGTTGGTACTTTCGTTTATGCAATCGAGCTTACCCCAGGTAAAGGCGCCCAAATGGTGCGCGCTGCTGGTGCATCCGCTCAGCTCATGGCTAAAGAGAATGGCTATGCCACCCTCAAGATGCCATCCGGTGAAGTTCGCAAAGTCCTATCTTCCTGCGAAGCTTCCATTGGTGTAGTTTCCAACCTCCAACATCAGAACGTTAAAATCGGTTCAGCCGGTCGCCGCCGCCGCAAAGGCATTCGCCCAACGGTCCGTGGTGTCGTGATGAACGCAACCGATCACCCACACGGTGGTGGTGACGGTGGTCGTCACGGTACTGGTAAAGCTCCACGTACCCCATGGGGCCAACTCACTCTCGGTTATCGTACCCGTCATAATAAGAAAACTAATAAAATGATCGTGCGCAGTCGCCACGAAGGAAAGAGGAAATAATGTCTCGTAGTCTTAAAAAAGGTCTATTCGTAGACTACAAACTCGCAAAGAAAGTTGCTGCTCTCTCCGCTGAAGATCGCACCGTGATCAAGACTTGGGCTCGCCAATCGACGATTTCTCCAGAAATGGTCGGTCGCACCATCGCCGTTCATAACGGTCGTATGCATGTCCCAGTTTTCATTTCTGAAAACATGGTCGGTCATAAGCTTGGTGAATTCGCACCAACTCGTAAATTTAAGCGCCACGGTGGTAAGAAAGCTGCTGAGGCTGCTGCTGCGAAAGGAGCTAACTAATCATGGCTAATACCTATTTCGCACATGCCTATGAAAAAGGCATTGATAATCAACCACGCAAGACCAGCATCGTCGCCAGCCTTGTCCGCGATCGTTATGTCGCTGACGCTGTCGTTATCTTGGAACACACTCCACGCCGTGCTGCTCGTGCTGTATTAAAAGCTATTGAGTCTGCTAACGCAAACCTTCTCAATAACTCCAAAGTTTCAATTGATCCAAAGACCGTTCGTATCGCTCGTATCTCTGTGACTGCTGGTACTCGCCTTCGTCGCTATGTTCCAGCTTCTCGCGGTCGTGCTTTGCCATACGAGAAAGTTTCGAGCAACATCTTTGTCGAGGTCGCCGGCGAAGAAAAAGTAAAGAAAGCTGCTGAAAAACCAGCAGAAAAGAAGGAGAACAAGTAATATGGGTCAGAAGGTTAATCCCATCTCTTACCGTCTCCAAGTCAGCAAAGACTGGTCTTCCAAATGGTTTACTTTGAAGAAGTCCGACTTCCGCAAGTACTTGGCCGAAGACGCTAAGATTCGCGAAACGGTTGAAAACCGCTTCAAAGCTCGCCCGACCATTGCCAAAGTCAATATCGAGCGTTCCGCTAACCTTACTACCGTTATTATCTACACCGCCAAAGCTGGTGCAGTAATCGGTAAGCAAGGTGCTGGCATCAATGAGCTCAAGAAAGATCTTGAAAAAATCGTTGATACCCCAGTTCGTATTAATGTCGAAGAAATTAAAAAACCAGAACTCAACGCTAAGCTCGTTGCCGAAAATATCGGTTTCCAACTTGGCAAGCGTATGAATTTCCGCCGTGCTGTTAAAATGGCACTCCAATCCTCAATGAACGCTGGCGCCAAAGGTGTCCGCATCGAGGTATCTGGCCGTCTTAACGGTGCTGAAATGTCTCGCCGCGAGAAGTTTATCGAAGGCTCCGTGCCTCTACATACTCTCCGCGCTGACATCGATTTTCACTGCTTCCACGCTCCAACCATTGCTGGTATCGTTGGTGTAAAGGTCTGGATCTACAAGGGGGAGAAATAATATGGCTATTTTACTTCCAAAGAAAACCGCTCACCGCAAGGTACGCAAGGGCAAAAATACAGGTGTTGCCACTCGTTGTAACACTGTAGCTTTCGGTCAATACGGTTTGATGTCACTCGACAACGAGCGCGTCACTTCTCGTCAAATCGAGGCTGCTCGCCAGGCTATCACTCGCTACATCAAGCGTGGTGGTAAAATCTGGATTCGTATTTTCCCACACACCCCAGTCACCAAGAAACCTCTTGATGTAAAAATGGGTTCCGGTAAAGGTGAACCACAATACTTCGTCGCTAAGGTTAAAGCTGGCACTGTGATGTTTGAAATCGCTGACGTTACGGACGAACAGGCTAAAGAAGCCCTTCGCTTGGCTTCTCACAAGCTTCCAGTTCGCTGCAAAATTATTAAGAAAGAGGAGTTCTAATATGGCACACACACTAGTAGGGATCGTTACCTCGGATAAGCGTGATAAGACCATTACCGTCTCGATCGCCAGCCGAGAAACTCATCCTCTCTATCGCAAGCAATTTACTCACACTCGTAAGTACACTGCCCACGATGCAAACAATGAGGCCAAGCTTGGCGACCTAGTCGAAATCGTCGCTTGCCGCCCAATTTCAAAAACTAAGACTTACACTTTGTCCAAAGTCCTCGAGCGTGCTCATGACACTGTCGAACTAAAAGAAGACGTGCTTGAAGTCTCTGGCAAGGAGGAAGCATAATATGATACAACAGGAAACCCGTCTTAAAGTCGCCGACAATAGCGGTGCCAAGGAACTTGGCGTCATCCGCGTGCTTGGCGGCACCCGCGCTCGCTACGCACACGTTGGCGATATCGTCACCTGTAGCGTAAAAGACGCTGACCCACATGGCAATACCAAGAAAAAAGCCGTGGTCAAAGCTGTCATCGTCCGTACCGTGGCTCCAATTCGCCGTCCTGATGGATCAACCATCCGCTTTGACGAAAACGCAGCCGTGCTCGTAAACGACGACAAAACTCCAAAAGGCACTCGTGTCTTTGGTCCAATCCCACGCGAACTTCGCGATCTCGGATTCAACAAGATTATCAGCTTAGCACCGGAGGTACTCTAATATGGCACAGAATCTAAAAACCGGTGACAAAGTCATGGTAATCGCTGGCGACAACAAAGGCAAATCTGCTAAAATCGTCAAGGTTAAAGCTGGCAAAGCTTATCTCGAAGGTATCGAGATCCGTGAACGCCACATGAAACGCACTTACCTCAATCCAAAAGGTGGCAAGAAAGATATCCATGTTGGTATCGATCTCTCCAACTTGAAGCTCGTTGAAGCTGCCAAGGTAGAGAAGAAAGCTGCCAAAACTACCGAAAAATCCGCTAAAGCTAAGAAAGGAGCTAAATAATGGCAGATAAATATGTACCACGCCTTAAAGAGCTCTACACCAAAGAGCTGAAGGCGAAATTAATGAAAGAACTTGACATCAAGAATGTCAACCAAGTTCCAGAACTTAAGAAAGTTATCGTATCTTGCGGCGTTGGTAAGAAACGCGAAGATAAGAAATTCACTGAGACTGTTGAGCTTACCCTTACCAAGATTACTGGTCAGGCTCCAACCTCTCGTCTCGCCAAAAAGTCTATTGCTACCTTCAAAATCCGCAAAGGCATGGGCGCCCCAGTTGGCTACCTTGTCACGCTTCGCAATGACAAAATGTATGAATTTGTTGATCGCTTAATCAATATCGCTCTTCCACACGTTCGTGATTTCCACGGTGTGTCTAAGACTGCTTTTGATAAGCAAGGCAACTATAACCTCGGCCTCAAAGAACAAACCGTCTTCCCAGAAATCACCTTCGAAGATGCTTCCGTTCTTCATGGTCTCGAAGTTACGTTTATTATTAAGAATGGTTCCAAGGAAGGAAGTCTCAAATTGTTAGAACACTTCGGTATGCCGTTTGTTAAGGAGGGTAAGTAAGATGGCTAAGAAATCTGCAGTTCTCCGCGACGAAAAACGCCGCAAAATGTACGAAAAATACGCTGCTAAGCGTGCTGAACTTAAAGCCGCTGGCGACCTTGAAGGTCTCCAGAAGCTTCCACGTAACAGCTCTGTCACTCGTCTCAAAAACCGTGACCTCCTCGATGGTCGTCCACGCGGTTATATGCGCCGCTTCGGCATGAGCCGTATTACCTTCCGTGAAAAAGCAAGCAAGGGTGAAATCCCTGGTGTAACAAAGAGTAGCTGGTAGGAGAAAGGAAAAGATATGTCATTACAATCTACAGATCAAATCGCTGACCTCATCACCCGCATCCGTAATGCTGGCATGGTTGGCAAAACTGAAATCCGCGTCTCCACTTCGAAACTCAAAGTTGCCGTCGTCGACGCTTTGGTTAAAAACGGCTACCTCGCAAGTTACGAAGTTGAAGAAGGCAAACCACGTGGTATCCTCCACGTCGTCATCGCTAACCCAGGCGAAGTTTCTCGCATCAACGAGATCGAGAAAATCTCTAAGCCAGGCCGCCGCGTTTACGTTGCTGCCGAAGATATCCCAACCGTCAAATCCGGTCGTGGTACCGTCATCATCTCTACTTCTAAGGGCTTGATGACTGGCAAAGAAGCCAAAACCAACCGTCTTGGTGGCGAAGTTCTCGTTAAGGTTTGGTAATTAATTAGAAGTTTGACCGCTTCACAGAAAAATACCCCTGTCTTAGGGGTATTTTTCATATATGGTTTTTGTTTGTTAGGTGTTACAATAGCCTTAATGAAAATCTCCGTTATCGTTAAAACTGGTTCTAAAAAAGGCCCTCTTGTGGAGACGATTTCTGACACTTCGATTCGAGTATTCTTGCGTGAAAAACCGCACGACAACGAAGCTAATGATGCACTAATTAAGCTACTCTCAAAACACTATAATCTCCCTAAGACGGCTATCAATATTGTGGCTGGCACCAAATCGCACGTCAAGATTGTTGAAATCTAGGCTGCTAAGTTGACCATAACTGTATTTTATTATATAATAAATATATATTTTGTACCTTAAGGAGGTGGTTGTTTGATAGTAAGAGGCATAACGGATTGCTGGCTCGCGAAAGACGCGGAGCATTTAAGCTACGGATCAGTAATTCTCCCAAACGGTGATCTCGAAGGCGCCCACATCGTAGGACGTGTAGAGAATGAGTTGATCCGTACGGCACAAATTGCCGTAATCAACTTTGAAACTGGATTTGTTGCTACGACGGATGGGCAAATGTATTTGCTGGGCCCATGGTCCCACGATTATAAAGAGCTCATCGATGCTCAAAAAGAGGGCATCATCATTGCAACGGACTGGTTTATCCATGATAGGAACCGAAAAAATTTTTGGCCTACTCGGAGACGCTCTATTCAAAATGTGTATCCACAGTATGAATTCAAGGCCAAGACGATGTCTTGCCGATCTTGTCGATCGATTTCTGGAGAAATCGTCGATCAGCACGGCAACCATGTCGTGTTAAAGACGGCTAAAGGCGTCCTCAGAGACGTACTGGTTATTTGGAACAATATGTCAAAAAGACAGTATGACCAAATCAAAAAAGATGACGGGCTATTAATTAACGTTTGTGCCGAAAATCTCAAAGAGAACTTTGGCACAAAATCGAAACCAATTTTTTATTATCATTGACCCCGAAAGCCACGGTTTTAACCGTGGCTTTTTTGCTGCTTATAATACCCAAAATCTCTTGTATTTTACCCCTTACTATGATATAATTACCAAGATATTAACAATAAGGGAAAATATGAGTCGTATCGGAAAACAACCTATCGATATTCCGGCAGGAGTGACAATTACGGTCGGCGACAAAGAGATTACTGTCGCAGGACCAAAGGGTTCACTCAATGTCCCGGTTCAGCCTATGACCTCTACTAAGGTCGAAGGTACTCAAATTATCGTTACCCGCAAGGATGACGAACCAAAGTCTCGTGCCTGGCACGGTCTTCAGCGCGCATTGCTAAACAACGCCGTCGAAGGTGTCACTAAAGGCTTCGAGAAAAAACTAGAAATTAACGGCGTTGGCTTCCGTCTTTCCGGTGGTGGAAAATCCATCGAAATGGCTCTTGGTTTCTCACATCCAGTGAAATACCAAGCTCCAGAAGGCGTCGAACTAACCACTAATAAAATGGAAATCACCGTCTCCGGCATCGACAAACAAAAAGTCGGCCAGGTTGCCGCTGAAATCCGCAGCCTCAAGAAACCAGAACCATACAAGGGTAAAGGTATTAAGTATGTTGACGAAGTCATCATCCGTAAGGCTGGAAAGGCAGGTAAGAAGTAATGAAAGCTATTGATCGCGCTAACCGCACCCGTGCGAAGATTCACGGTACCGCCGAGCGCCCACGCCTCAGCGTCAATTTCTCAAATCTTCATATTACTGCTCAGATCATTAACGACGATAAAGGTACTACCTTGGCTTACGCTACTACCGTTGGTCAGAAACTTTCTGGCTCCAAGACGGAAAAAGCTGCTGAAATCGGCAAGCAAATCGCTGACAAAGCTAAAAAAGCCAAAATCACCAAAGTCGTCTTTGACCGTGGCTCAAAATTATATGCTGGCCGCATGTCTGCACTCGCTGACGCTGCTCGCAAGGAAGGATTGGAGTTCTAATCATGGCAGACGAACAAGCAAAAGTTATTAACAAGTCCGGCACCCTCAAGATGACCGACGAAACCGCCGCCAAAAAAGATATCAAAGATATCAATGGTAAAAAGATGGATCGTCGCAATCGTCGTGATCGTGTCAAAGCCGATGTTGCACCAAAAGAGTTTGATGAAATCACCATCGCCGTCGATCGCGTTTCTCGCACCGTCGCTGGTGGTCGCCGTATGCGCTTCAAAGCTCTTGTAGCTGTTGGCAACCACAAAAACAAAGTTGGTATTGGTGTTGCTAAAGGTAACGACGTTACCGCCGCTGTCGCCAAAGCCACTTCTAAGGCTAAGCGTACCATGGTTACCTTCGCGATGGATGGTGAAACTATCTGCCACGAAGTTGAAACCAAAGTTACCGGCGCTGACATCTTGATGAAGCCAGCCGCTCCTGGTACTGGTATTATTGCTGGTGGTACTGTCCGTTCTATTATGGGCCTTACCGGTGTCAAGAACTTGATTTCCAAATCTCTTGGCTCTACCAACAAAGTCAACATTGCTTACGCCGTAATCGAAGGTCTAAGGCAACAAGTTCCTCGTTCTGAGTGGACTGGTTCCAAGAAAGCCGCCAAGAAGGAGACTAAGTAATGAAATACAACGATCTAATTGTTGAGAAAAACACTCGCCCATCCCGCAAGGGCCGTGGTATCTCCGCTGGCCAAGGTAAAACTGCTGGCCGCGGTACCAAGGGTCAAAAAGCTCGTACCGGCCACCGCAAAATGGCTGCCGGCTTCATGGGTGGCCAACGTGCCATCATGCAAGCTATTCCAAAGCTCAAAGGCTTCAAGAGCTTGCACGACAAAGCTGAAGTTGTCTATATCGATCGCCTTAACGATCTTAAAGGCAACGTCGACAACTTTGTCCTTGCTGACCAAAATTTGATTTCAACCCCATACACGAAGGTTAAAGTCATCACTCGCGGTGAGCTTACTGCCAAAATCGATCTTGAAACTCAATTTGCTAGCAAAACTGCAATTGAAGCTATCAAGAAAGCTGGTGGCAGTTTCAAAAAGGTGAAGGTGCCTATGCGCCCAGCCAAAAAAGCTGAATAAAAAGCAAAAAAAGAGCGACCTATCAAAGGTCGCTTTTTTGTCCAGGGCTAAAGGTGCTCTAAATCTCGCAAGCAGTCTTTTAATGCAGTAGCTGCTTCTTTGCAGCAGACGTTCGCGTAGATGCTAATATTGTTTTCCTGATCCACATAATTTAGTGCCTCAGTCAACACCTCTTTTATGAGCGCAATCGCTTCGCGATGTGCTTTATTAGGATTACTGTCTCCGATTGGTCTGCGCAGATAAACTGCCATCATTCCATCACTATCGAACATGCCGGTGCCAAAAATCGGCCCACCATTAATATCTTCGCTACTTTTTTTCATAATAGCCCATTTGATTTTTTCAATTGCGTCCTTTGATAAATCGGATCTATTTATCTCAAAGGACGTATACGCACCGTCGTGTTCTATAAGACTAAGTCTCGTCACTAAAAATCACCCCTTCCTATTAAAGAACTCCCACCCGGCGTATGTATATATTATAACACTTAATGCATGTTTTTTCAATCGGCCCCCAGGTAATAGATGTAGTATAATATATATAAATAAAGTGGAGAAAACATGAAAGAAGAAATGCTAAAAACTAGCACTCGTCAGCGTGTCGTCATTACTATTATTGCCGTAATTATGTTGGTGTCGATTATTGCCTCGTATGCACTTATTATTCAAAATAGCCAGTCCAGTACGCAAGCTGCAAATGATGCTAGTAAATTAATTGCTAAATATGAAAGCGAATATAACGATGCGATTTCCAAAATTCCAGACGCTTCGTCGGCCTATTTCAATGAATTTGCTGGATTTGCATCTAGAGTTTCGGCTTACAACGAAGTTAGCGCCAATAATGGTACGCTCAATACCGAAGATTTGAAAGAAGGTACCGGTCGCACTCTCACGGATGGTGATTATAACTACCTAGCATTTTATATTGGCTGGTGTCCAGATGAGACCGTCTTTGACTCTACATTTGATAATGCTAAAAATCCAACTCAGTTCAAAAGTGTTCTTACCGGCAGCGAAAACCTAATTGAAGGCTGGTTGCTAGGCGTAGTCGGCATGAAGCTTGGTGGCATCCGTGAAATCACTATCCCGAGCGAACTCGCTTACAAGGATAGCGAAATCTGCGGCGGTACCAATAAACCGCTCAAGTTCATTGTGATGGCTGTAGAAAATACCGGCGCACTTGCCGAAGTTGCTAAAGCGGTAGATACTGCTCGCGAAAAACTTCAGTATGCCTACTATGGTATCGACTACGAATCCTTAGTCGGGGAATAGTTATGGCCCAAACTTTCTTCTTTTACGATCTCGAAACTAGCGGACTTAACGTGCGCGAGGACCGCATTATGCAATTTGCCGGCCAACGCACCGACCTAGACCTTAACCCAATCGGTGATCCGGTTAATATTCTGGTCAAGTTGCCAGATGATACTTTACCAAGTCCTAGCGCCATCATGGTTACCAAAATTACTCCACAAAAAACTTTGCTAGACGGTATTACCGAAGCTGAATTTGCCAAATATGTAACTGAAGAAATTTTTACACCCAATACGATTGCTGTAGGCTATAATACAGTACGCTTTGACGATGAATTTATGCGCCATCTATTTTGGCGCAATTTTTACGACCCGTATGAGTTTGAATGGAAAGATGGTCGCAGTCGCTGGGATCTACTCGATGTAGTTCGTCTTACTCGCGCGCTACGCCCAGAGGGAATTAACTGGCCAGTTACCGAAGACGGCAAAGCTACCAATCGTCTCGAGCTTATTACTAAACTTAATCAAATTTCTCATGAGCACGCTCATGATGCTGAGGCTGACGTGCAAGCCTCGATTGATGTTGCGCGACTTATCAAATTAAAACAACCAGACTTATTCAACTTCTTATTTAAGATGCGCGGCAAAAACGACATTAAACGTCTAGTAAATCTAGACGACAAGAAGCCTTTCGTCTACGCGTCCGGCCGTTATTCTTCTGAGTTTAATAAAACTACCGTTGCTTTTCCGCTCACTTCGTCTCGCAATGGTAATATTCTTGTCTATGATTTGCGCTATAACCTAGAAGAATTAGACCCAGAAAAATCTGCTTTCCCGGTCGTTAAGGAATTTGCTTTTAATAAATGCCCAGCCGTTGCTCCGCTTTCAGTATTAGATAAAGCCGATGGTTGGCAAAAGCTCTCGCTAACTAAAGAAACTATCGAAAAAAATCTCGAAATACTATTAAAACATCCAGAATTCGCCGAAAAAATGCGCGCCGAAATCGAAGATCGTCCAGAATTTCCGCCAGCTGTTGATCCAGAATCTGCACTTTATGACGGTTTTCTAAACGACCACGACCGTATTCGTTGCAATGCCGTTCGTAATGCCGACGCTACTAAACTAGCCGATTTTCATCCCGATTTTACCGACGAACGCCTACCAGAATTGCTGCTACACTACAAAGCCAAGAACTTTCCTACCTCGCTATCCGAAGCCGAAGAAGCTAAGTGGCAAGAATATCGCGCAGCTAGACTTAATCGCAAGGCTGAGAGTTTCTTAAAAGAACTCGAAACGGTGCGCGAAAAAGATGATTTTATTGCTGAAGAGCTTAAGCTTTATTACGAATCTTTAGTAGATTTGTGCTAAAATAAGAAGCAGAAAGGTGGGCAAATGTCTAACAAAGTAATGATCGTCGGTACTGGTAATGTTGGTGCGTCAATCGCGTTCGCTATTTTGAATCAACGCACGCCAATTAATGAGATTATTTTAACCGATATTATCGCCAAAGATGCTGAGGGCGAGGCAATGGATCTGAATAATGCCTTAGCCGTAGCGCCAAGCTATATCAAAATCAAAAACGGCACTTATAAAGATGCTAAAGATTGTGATGTGATTGTGATCGCTGCCGGCGCACCGCAACACGATGGCGAAACTCGCCTTGACTTACTTAAAAATAACGCCAACGTCATCAAAGGCATGGTTGAACAAATTATGGCCAGTGGTTTTGCTGGAATTTTTCTCGTAGTTACCAACCCGGTTGATGTAATGTCTTACCTTGTCTGGAAATTCTCCGGTCTTCCGTCCGAAAAAGTCATTGGTACCGGTACAGTGCTCGATACTGCGCGTCTGCGTGAACGCATTGGCGGATATCTTAATGTACATCCAAAATCAATCCACGCTTATCAAGTTGGCGAACATGGCGACTCGGAGTTTGCGCTTTGGTCATCAGCTAATCTTGGCGGACAACTTATTAAGAACTTACTATCTAAAAGGGTGCTAGATAACATTGAGGAGTATGTTAAAAACGAAGCCTACGCCATCATCGAACGCAAAGGCGCTACCCATTATGGCGTCGGTGTATGTACGGTTCAGATTCTAAACTGTATTTTGAATGATGAAAAACGTATTCTTTCAGTTTCTTCGTATCATGATTGTGACGACGCCTACTATGGCTTCCCGGCCGTAGTCGGTAGATGTGGTATTGTTCATCAAATCGATGCCGACCTAGCCGAGGATGAGGGAATTAAGCTCGCAAAGTCTATCAACGTCTTGCGCGAGGCAATTAACTCGCTCCATCTTGACCGAGTCAAGCATAAGTAGTAAAGTAAAATAAAGTAAAAGGAAATACAATGGATAATAATTCAACTTCAACTCCAACTCCAGTGCCAAATCCTACTCCTACGCCGGCGCCTAATCCGGCTCCAGCTACTCCTGCACCGACACTCGAAACTGGCCCAGCTCCAACTATGTCACTCGAAAACGCTTTTGAAGGCGGTGCTGCTATTGCTGGCGCACAATCAGCCTTCGCTTCGCCGCAGCCAGACTTGAATATCGGCGCTACGGAGCCAATCACAATGCCAGACCCAATCCCAGAACCAGATCCAGTCGAAGAAGCACTCAAAGCTCCAGTCAAAGCTGCTGCTCCAGTGCCAGGCTCAATCGGTAGTGCCGTATCGGTGCCAGCCGCCGCTCCAGCTCCTGCTCAGACCCCTGCGCAAGCTCCAGCCGCCGCTCCGGCCCCTGTCGAACAACCAGCTGAGCAGCCAGCAAAGCCGGCCAAAAAGAAGAACAAGGCTCTAATCTATGTTTTACTCGTAGTTTTAATTCTTGCTGGCCTCATCACGGCGGCCGCCATCTTCTTGCCTGATTTGCTTAACGATGGCCTCAACAAGATTAGTAGTGGCGTATCCAAGCCGGCAGGCACTTACTCCGAGTTATCCTGCAAGTATAGCCTCAATTCGTCCGAACTTCTAGCAAACTCTAAGGCCATCAATGGTACTAAAGCTTTGCACGTAGAATACCTGGACGGCGAGCTTGTCGAGATTCGTCAAACCACCACTCTGGAATACGAAAACAGCTCCTTTGCTAATACCGGCAAAGGCGAAGTACGCGATAAATACGTCAGCGAATTCAGAGCACTCGATTTTGACACCGATCCATTTACTAGTAGCTATACTACCAACAAAAACATTGTCACGGCCACTCACTCAGCTAAGCTAAAAGATTTAACTAGTAACAACATGAAGCTATTCAACCTCAGCTTAGCCAAAGATAAGACTATCGATACCGACGCGGATAGCATTAAAGAAGCTTACGAAAAGCTCGGCTACTCTTGCTCAGAATAATCTCGGCGCGTTGCTAAAAAGCCAAAAATATTGTAGAATTATTTTATGGCAAAAATCTACTTAACCACTGCAATTCCATACGTAAACGGTGCTCCGCATCTTGGGCACACGATGGACTATATTATCGCTGACACTTTTTCGCGCTACCACAAATTGCTGGGCGACGAAGTACGCTTCCAAGCCGGCACTGATGAGCACGGTAACAAAATTTTTCAAAAAGCTGCCGCCAGTAATATCGATATTCAAGATTATGTAGATCAAAACTCTTTGAAGTTTCAAAATTTTATCAAGAAACTTCATGCCGAAAATACAGACTTCGTCCGTACTACCGACGCCGATCATATGCGTCGCTGCCAAGCTATTTGGCAAAAGATTTCCGACCATATTTACCCATCTAAATATGAAGGTTGGTATTGTTATGGTTGCGAAAGCTACGTTACGCAAAAAGAATATGATGAAAATCATGGCGTCTGTCCAGACCATCAAAAGCCATACGAAAAATTATCAGAAGAAAATTACTATTTTAGAATTTCTGATTTTAAAGATCAAATTCGTGAAAAAATTATTTCGCACGAAATGTTGATTTTGCCAGAATTCCGCGAAAAAGAAATTCTTAAAATGCTCGACGATGCACCAGATGTTTCGGTCTCGCGTCCAAAATCTCAGCTTACTTGGGGTATTCCGGTGCCAGGGAATGATGAGCAGGTTATGTATGTTTGGATCGATGCTTTGTCGAACTATATTACCGTGCTCGGTTATGCCGATAACGATATTAGTGATTGGTGGCCAGCCGCCGTTCAGTTCGTCGGTAAGGATATTCTGCGCTTCCACACAATTATTTGGCCAGCTATGTTGCTCGCTCTAGGTCTACCTTTGCCAAAAGTTATTTGCTCACACGGCTTTATTTTGGCCGATGGTCAGAAAATGTCCAAATCGATCGGTAATGTAGTAGATCCAAATGAAGTTATCGACAAATATGGCATCGATGCCTGCCGTTATTATTTCTTGCGCCATGTCGACAACTTTAGCGACGGCGACTTTACTTGGGATAAATACGATAGTGCCTATAATACCGAACTTGCCAATGATCTTGGCAATCTAGTACAGCGCCTAGCTACTATGTCGGCCAAAAATCAAGTCGCTGGGTTGGATACTGCCGAGTCTCACTCTGCATTCCTTGATGACCAAGATTATCTCGACATGATGAATCGCTTCGAATTTACAAAAGCCTTTGACTACGCCTGGACCAAAGTCCAAGCCATCAACAAGCGTATCGACGACGAAAAACCTTGGGAACTCGCCAAGAAAGGCGAAGATGCTAAGCCGGTATTAACCAGCCTTTGCAAAGACTTACTAAACGTCAATGAATTATTGAAACCATTCTTACCGGTAACTACCGCGCGCATCGAAGAAGTGTTTACGGCTGATCAAATCGTCCCGCCGGCCACGCCACTCTTCCCAAAGCAATAAAAAATATGCTACCAATTGGTAGCATATTTTTTTGTGCTAGCTATTAGGCTTGTTCGCCAGAAAGCTTGGAAGCGAAATCGGCAAGATAGAAACCAACTACGCCACCAATCATTGGAAATAGCGCATAGGTTGCAAGAGCCGAGCAGATGCCGCCAAAGATTTCACCAAAGTTTTCACCAGCAACTGGGAAGATTTGGTACATGAATGCAATAGCTGGATTCATGATGAAGTTGCCTTGGGTGCCCAAGAATGCAGCTGATACGATGAAAGCGATCAAGAATGCTGATACGATACCACCAGTTACGACTGCAGCAAAAGTGAATACGCTGCGCTTGTAGCTAAGTGCACGGGCAAAGAAGAAGCCAATGATGATAGCTCCGAGCATCTCGATCAAGGTGATTACCCAGAAGTTACCTTCGGCGATTTCGGCCATCGTAGGAACTGGATAGGCAGTGGCACCACCGCGTAGTTGGAACGCGTTAAAGATGAGATAACCAAGCCAAGCGCCGAGGATTTGGGCGATAATGTAGAGTATACCGCGAATCACCGAAACACGACGGGTGGCCATCATACCGACGGTTACGAGTGGGTTTAGGTGAGCACCAGAAAATGAGTAGACTGCTACGATCAATGCAATGAGTGCGAACGCATGGATAGCAATGCTTTGTACGCCAATGAATGAAAGCGTAAACATCAACATGGTGAGAACCATCACACCGATAACTTCACCGATGAGTGCACCGTAAAGTTTTGGTTGTTTGAAAATAGTTAAGATGCTTTCGTTGCCTTCGTATTTTTTGGCGAAGAATCCGCAAAAGACACCTTTTTTAGTTTTAGATTCCACCGTTTCTGTTTTAGCCGTGCTTACTGGCTTGGAAGCGACTGTCGTCTTGACTGTCTTCTTTGCAGCAGTTTTCGGTTTTGCAGCAGTTTTTGCCGCAGTCTTTGGCTTTTTTGTTGCCATTATGACCTCCTTAAATAATAATAAGCTTATTATAGCACACTTTTCTTATGCTATAATTAAAAAATGGGAATCATGATGAATAAGAACGAAGATGAAAATAACATGTTATCAAGGCGCATTAACGCCGACTTACGCAGTCGTGCCATGGAATCGTCTGCCGAGGCTGAGGATCCAGATTTTGCTGAAGACGCCGAATATTTAAAAGATCTTAAAAAGACTGGCAAATTCGGCTGGGTCTGGGCAGTTTTGATCGTTTTGGCCCTCATCTCACTTATCATTATTATGATTTAAAACTAGAAAAAAGCATAACCATAATATATAATATATGGTATGGCATATCGTACGAACGGAAGCAGTGCCTTAAGTGGCGATTATAGGGACTCTGAGAGACCTAATTTGCGCGTCGTCGATTCTGATAATCCTGCCCAAAAAACTACCGACAATATCATTAATCTTGACGAGAGAAGAAAACAAAAAGAGAACGCTAAAAAAGCTCTCCGTGACTCCGAAGAAAATGCCGCCGACAATAGTGTTACTGACGTTAATGATAATGACGCGACCGATCAAGCTCGCGCCGCCGAAGCTGGCGATGATGCTGGTTTTGTCAACAATGTATCTAGCCGTGACAATGGCGACCAGGGCGAAACCAAAAAAGGTTTTGGCCTACTAAGAGCCAAAAGTTCAATCATTGCTATCTTGATGACATTAATGGGCGGAGGCGCCTTTATAGTTGGTTCTCAAAGCATGATGCCGTTTAGCCTGCTTGAACAGTTGCGTACCAAGTTTGATTCGATAACAACCTCAATGAACTTACGCACAAACACTCTGTTTATTCGTCAGCTTAATAAGGGGAATATAACAAATCCTCTCGCAAGAAAATATTTTGGCCTCGGCGGCGAAACATATAAAGTCTCGAATAAGCAAAAACAGAAACTTGCCGCACAGGGCATCGATGTGGAAGATATGGAAATAGATGGTAAAAAAATGACCGTGATGCTTTTTGACGATGGTTCCGGTGGTAGAAAAGTTATCGCAGCAGATGAAGCATCGGCTGGAAAAATCCGAAACTTCTTCAATAATATGACAGCGGACGTTGGCGATAGCTTTGAATATAAAAGCGATGGGACAGCAAGCCTAATTAAAAAAATGAATATAAATGGTAAGGATATTCAAGTTAACGTCAGTGAAGTTGGTGATTTCAGGGCTAAATTTGAGACCTCAGCCGATTTTCGTAACGGGTACATTTCTGGGTCGCGTACTTGGCGCGGCGCAGTTGGAGCTTGGTTTGACTCGATTGCGTATGATTTTATTAATAGCAACAAACTTTTTCGTAATCGCTTTAAAAATTTTCGTGAACGCGTAGAGGCTGAACAAAACGGCAACACTAGGAGTGTGGCTAACTCTATTATTAGTGATACTACTAGAAGCGTATCTATGAGTGGGGGGGAGCAAAATGGTCTACGAGATAGTGTTAGTGAGCCAGGGGATGTTGAAGGCGGTGCGGTACATAACGATGATGGGGGGGATAGCGACAAATGGTATAAGTGGGTTTACGATTACGACGAAGATGGCAAGATTACGGGGCAACATAAAAAGTTTATCCCAAAAAGACGTGTCGTTAGTACTACCGGCTCCGTTGATATAAACGCAAAAGCTAAAGCCGAAGAAATAATGGGGAATATTAGGAGTTCCACCACGGCAAAAGTTACAAGTATTGGAAGCGGGGTTGCAAATGCGGCATGCGCAATTAGCGACTTTGTAGGTACGGTTTTCCTGGTTGTTGCTGCACAAGAGGCTCTGCAAGTCATTCAGCTAGCAAGTACCTATTTTGAGTCAATCGATAAAACTAAGGCTGGCGATGGGGCTGATGCACCAACTACTGATTTTGCCAATAATCTAACCACACCAGGAGTTGTTGCGGACGATAATGGAAATATTGTTCGCGAAGGAACCTCTGCAATGCAGTCAGCTGGACTTGTTGGAATATATTCCGGTCAACTTGTTGATCCAACTGATGCTAGTGTAGAGAATTTTGCAATTGGTTCACGCTTCGCTACATTGCTCGGTGCACTTACCGCATCGATTACATCGTTTACTGTTTGTGCTGCGTCAAAAATGACCGCGGCTATAGCTGGTATGGCTATGGATCTAGCCTCAATTATTAGTTGTATTGTTGGTGTTGCTGCAGCTGTAGGTACAGCTGGCGCGTCTACTGCCGCTTGTGCCGGAGTAGTTTCGCAAATTGGAGGGGCGATTGCTTTCAGTTTGTTTGTACAGGCTGCGATCACTACGGCAACAGAAATACTTATGCCAATATTTACAAAAACACTAACAAGAGATCTAGTGACTGATATTGCTGGGGAAGATCTCGGCAACGCACTGGTTTCCGGGGCGAATGTTTATATGGGCGAGAACCACAAAAAAGGTGGCGGTGGACCAGGTTCGGCCGCAATGTATGTTGCTTTTCGTGCCGAACAAGAGAAGGTTGATGCCGAGTATGCTCGCTATCAGCGTGAGACGTTAAGTCCATTCGATATGAGCTCGCAATACACATTTATGGGTAGCTTAGCTAAACAATTAATTACGCTCAGCACTATGACTTCGGCTCCAACTAATATTATCTCGACAATGGGTAATATGGTATCTAATTCAATAGTTGCACTACTCCCGAGTGCTACTGCAGTAGAATTAAGTTCTGATATTATTCCAAATTATGAGCAATATTGCCCGTATTTGGCCTCGATCGATGTAGTTGGCGATGCATATTGTAATCCGTATATTATGACTGATGTGAGCACGATCGCAATCGATCCGGAAGTCGTAGTGGAAAAATTGCAAAATGAGAATCAAATTGATAACAACGGGATCGTAGCGGATAGTGAACTAGATAAATATGTACGCTATTGTAGCAACCGCTCCTCTGCCTTTGGTATTGCCGACAAGAACTTTGCGAATAGCTTTACTGGTGGAAATATCTCTACCCATGTATCTGGCGACAATAAAATTGGTAGCACTGCTGCTTCTGTTGCGGATACAGTAATAGGAGTAGTGCCAGTCATTGGTGATTCAATCGATATCTATAACAATGAAAAACAACTCGAAAACATGGGTTGGATCGATGGTCAAAACTGCGCCATAGCATCTAGCAATAGTAGGTGGTCAGAGATGTCGTACTATCAGCGTTATGTTGAAGATCAGCGTCTGCTAGAGAGTGTGGAAGAAGGATATACATCTACAGTCACATTGCGTATGAGGGAATATTATCAAGAGAATCCACTCGACGATTCTTATGAAGGCATCCTCGCTCGCTATTCCGGTTTGCCGAAAGATACCGTTGTTGCAGTATTAGACTATGCTAAGTACTGGAACTACATCGCCAACTACGACGCTTCTTCTCGTAAAGACTTTACTGCACCAGAAATTGAAGAGCTGGACACGATTTATATCGACGGCGACCGTGAAGCCCCAACCGAGTTCCTCGGTTTGAATACGATCGTCTACGCAGACCTGCGTACCCGCGCCGGCATTACCGCCTAAATATAAAAAAACACACCGACCGAGCTGGACGGTGTGTTTTTTGCTTATAGAACTAATCTTTGCTTACGCCTAGCGTCACAATTTCGCCGAGCGCAGTGTTAGCGAGATGCTCGTAGCCCGCTTCGTTCATCGCGAAAGCCGCAGCATGCTCCAATTTAGTTTCCATACAACCTCCTTTGATATTTTTATTGTGGCAGATTTTGCTAAAAATACAAGTGCAATCTTCACCAACTCTCTTGTCGGTGGTATAATATTAATCATGCAAGATCTTGAGAAATTAAAATCCGAACTCAGAGCATTAAACGCTGAATATGCCAAAATCAAAGACATTCCACCAGCTGAGCGTGCCGAGTTTGGCCGCCAAATGAACGAAAGAAAAACGGCTATTTTGGAGCAGATCAAAGCCGCTGAAGAAGCTGCGCTTGAGTCTGAAGTTGAGCCGCTCGACATTACCGCCCCAACCGCTCCAAATCAGAAAATGCCAGAATTTATTTCTTCCGAAAATGGCTCAGCACATCCGCTCATGACCGAGCTCGATCGTGTGATTGAAATTTATCAAATGATGGGTTTTGACGTCGTTGAACCACGTCAACTCGATGATGAATTTCATATGTTCGACAGTCTTAATTTCTCCAAAGGTCATCCAGCTCGTGATGGTTATGATACTTTCCGCACTGAGGAAGGTTTCATTCCTCCAGCTCACACTTCTACTATGCAACATCGTGTCCTTAAGGAATACAAGAAAAATCTCGACGAAGGTAAGGATATTGCCGTCGTCGTTCCTGGTCGCGTTTTTCGTAATGAAGACGTTGATGCTACGCATGAGCACACTTTTTATCAATGTGAAGGCGTGTATGTTTCAAAAGATTGCACGATGGGTAACATGCTCGGAATCTTGCGTGAATTCTTCGAAAAATACTACGAACAAGATCTTGATATTTCTACTCAGCCAGGTTACTTCCCGTTCACTGAGCCTTCTCTCGAATTCAAAATTGAAAAGCCAAAAGCTCTCGGCGGCAAAAAAGGCGAATTCATCGAGATGCTTGGCTGTGGCATGATTCATCCAAACGTGCTCAAAATGGCGGGCATTGACCCAACTGTCTATCATGGCTTTGCATGGGGCGGCGGTATCGATCGTCTTGTTATGCTTCGCTATGGACTAAAAGACGTTCGTTATTTCGAATCCGGCAAACTTAATTTCTTGAAGGAGTTTTAAAAATGAGAATTTCACTAAATTGGCTCAAGAAATTCGTTAATATCAATATCGATAATGCCGAACTCGAAAAAATCATCGATTCGCGCCTCGTTGAAATCGAAGAGATTATTGATGAATCCAAAAAATACGATAATATTTTCGTTGCTAAAGTTATTGAGTGCGAAGCTATTCCAGAAACTCATCTTCACCTTTGCAAAATCGACGCAGGGAAGCATGAATTAGCTGGTGAAGATGGTCTCGTGCAAGTCGTCTGTGGTGCTCCAAATGTTCACGCCGGCATGCTTGCTGCCTGGATTGCTCCTGGCGCCATCGTTCCGCAAAGCGTTCATGAAGATGCGCCATTTGTAATCGGCAAACGCAAAATGCTCGGTCAATACGATTCGTTTGGTATGCTTGCTGGTGCCGACGAGCTCGATTTTGGTGACGATCATTCCGGAATTGTTGAAATTGATCCAGAAATGGCTAAACCAGGCGACAAGCTTGCTGATGTTTTCGAACTTAACGATACGATTCTTGACATCGAAAACAAATCCTTAACCCATCGTCCAGACTGTTTTGGCATCATCGGTTTTGCTCGCGAAGTTGCTGGTATTTTGAATCAAAAATTCGACACTAAAGGCTTCGGTGATGCAAAATTTGACGTTGCTACTTCGGCCATTTCAATTTCTGATTCAAGCATCTGCCCTCGTTACTCCGCACTCGTACTAAAAAAGCATGGCGAGCTCAAGAAAAAATATCTCACCTGGGTCGACACTATGCTTTCGAAATCGGGCATGCGTCCAGTTGATCCAATTGTTGATGCAACGAACTTCTTAATGCTTTTGACCGGTCAGCCGCTTCACGCTTTTGATTACGACAAGTTCCTTGCCGTCGGTGGAACCTCGGAGCCAAAAATCGGTGTTCGCCTTGCCAATGAAGACGAGAAGCTAGTTCTTCTTGACGACACTGAAGTTAAGCTCATTCCAACCGATATTGTCATTACCAGCAATAATATTCCAGTTGCTCTTGCTGGCGCCATGGGTGGAAAGTCTACCATGATTGATGAAAACACGAAGAATATCATTCTAGAATCTGCCACCTTCAGTCTTTACAATCTTCGCAAAACTCAAATGGCTCACGGTATCTTCTCTGAAGCTATTACGCGCTTTACGAAAGGCCAGCCAGCCTATCAGACTCTAGAGGTTGCAAAAAACTGTGCCACAATGCTCGGGCAAGGCTTTGAAATCGCCGAAGCGTTCGACTCTGGTTATCACAAAGAAAATAACGTTGTAAAAATTACAACAAGCGAAATAAACGGTCTTCTCGGTACAAATTATTCAAAAGAGAAAATCGTTAAAACTCTCGAAAATGTTGAATTCAAAGTTGAAGAAGCCGAAAAGGGCTTGACTGTCACTGCTCCAGCTTGGCGCACAGATATTCATATTAAAGAGGATGTCATCGAAGAAATCGGCCGTCTCAATGGTTACAACAATATTGCACCAGTCTTGCCAAAGCACGCCACTTCTGAGCCGAATAAAATGATCAAGCTCAAATCTCGTATTCGTGAATTTTTGAGCCACACTGGCGCTAACGAACTTTTGACCTACACGTTTGTACACGGCGATCTTATCGAAAAAGTTGGTCAGGACGTTAAAGAATCATATCGTCTTGTGAATTCAATTTCTCCAGAGCTTCAATACCTCCGCCAGCAAATCGTTCCATCTCTACTTGTCAAATCCTACGAGAATCTCAAAGCTAAACATCAAGAATTTGCGCTATTCGAAATGAATCAAGTCTTCCTCCGCTCCAACGGAGTTGATGAAGATGGTGTGCCGGTTGCAAACAACAATCTCGCGATGGTCGTGGCAAACTTGGGTGAAGAAACCAAATATTATATTGCCAAAAAATATCTTGAAGCGCTCGCCGAAAAACTCGGCCTAAAACTTACTTTCAAGAAATTTGAACCAACTAAATGCTCAGCCTACTTCGAGCCAAAGCGTAGCGCCAGTGTTTATGTTGACGACACTTTGATTGGTTGTATTGGCGAAATTAAGTTTAGCGTTCTAAACAAACTAAAACTTCCTCGCGGTGTTGCTGCTTTTGAGCTTAGCCTTGATGAACTTGCCAAACTTGCTACCTTCAAAAAAGCCAGCCACGAAATTAGCGACTTCCCAACCGTTTCTCGTGATCTTACCATCGCTACTAGTAAGCCTTATGAAGAAATCGCAAACAAGATTAAGGCCAAGCTTGCCGAAAAAGAACTCATCTTTGAAGTTACCCCAACTTCAATCTATCAGCCAGAAGATAAGACCACTAAAAATATCTCCTTCCATTTGAGCTTTGCCGACAAAAATAAGACACTAGAATCCGGTGAAATTCTAGACCTCATGAACGAACTCGAAAAAATCGCTTAGCGTTCGAAAAGATTTCCGAAATCATCAAGCCTATGCTATAATAAGCTTATGATTTTGCTTGATCGCGTTTCAAAAGTCTATCCGGGCGATGACCGCCCAGCTCTTGACGAAGTCTCTTTGCATATCGAGCCAAACGAATTTGTATTTTTGGTGGGTAAATCCGGTGCTGGTAAATCCACTTTGATGAAAATGCTTACTAAGGAAGAGCGCCCAGACTCCGGTAAAATCATTATCGGCGGCATCGACCTTGATTACATTAAAAAACGCCACATTCCAGAATATCGTCGCCGCCTCGGCGTGGTTTTTCAAGATTTTAAATTGTTGCCACGTCGCACTGTTTACGAAAACGTTGCCTTTGCGCTTGAAATTGCCGGTGTTAGCAGTAAGAATATTGCCAGAACTGTCCCACGCGTACTCGAGTTAGTGGATTTGCTTGACCAAGCCAAGAAATTCCCGGACCAGCTATCTGGTGGTCAGCAACAACGCGTCTCGATTGCCCGTTCTGTTGCACGTCAGCCAAAGATTTTGATCGCTGATGAGCCTACTGGTCAGCTCGACAAACTCACTACCGATGAAATTATTGAACTCTTAAAGAAGATTAATGATTTTGGTACCACAATCCTTGTCACTACTCATAATGAAAACATTGTAAATAGTTTACAAAAACGTGTCATCACCTTGAAGGATGGTCGCATCGTAAGTGACCAGAGAAATAACGGCATTTATAAGCTAGACAGTGCACCAGTGACCCCGCCAAACAAAATTAAAATGCCAGGTCACGCATTGAAGCTTCGCACCGTACCACCAAAACCAGTTACTGAACCAAAGCCAGTTGTTGCGCCGAAGCCAACTCCAGAACCAAAGCCAGTAGATAAACCAGTAGTTAAGCCTGCCGCTAAAAAATCATCTAAAGCCGTGCAACCAAAACTTAAAACTGCACCAACCAACAAAAAGAGGGTTATCTAATGTCCGAAAAAACTCCAGCCATTAATAAAAAAGAATTACGCGCTAAGACTAAGCAAAACCTCAAGGTTATGCATCAGTCCAGCAAGCCGCATCGTATCCGCGAAGAAGGCCGTGTAGTTAAATATGGTGCTATCGGTTTTACTCGCAATGTTTGGTTGTCGATTGCAGCAATTTTGATTATGTCGGTTACTCTCGTTATTTTGTTTGTCACCACAGTTTCTAGTGTCGTGCTTAGCGATACTGCTACTACGCTTCGCGAGAAAATTGATATTCCAATTTATTTTAAACCAGGAGTTGAAAAAGAGACTCTTGATGAAATGGCTAAGGCCGTTTCTTCCGACACGAAACCACC
>Ga0265298_10002707_pt1 | contig 24250 bp, 2 predicted proteins | sample AusTroGonzalo_MG_3_FD_193486 | JGI IMG/M metagenome (GOLD analysis project Ga0265298, IMG submission 193486) | Bovine rumen microbial communities from tropical cattle in Woodstock, Queensland, Australia - Gonzalo_01 | ecosystem: Host-associated > Mammals > Digestive system > Stomach > Rumen ...
TCTTCTCCGGGGTCTCCGTGGGGATACTGGCCTGCTCCAGCAGCTCGTTGTTCTCATTTCCGACGGACAGCACCATCTTGGTCCCGCCGGCTTCCAGTGTTCCGAATCTCATCGCGTACCTCCTCCGTGTTCTGTGTCCAGATATTCCATATATTTGCGTGCAAGGCTGAACTGCTCGTTCAGGGTGTCCAGGTGGATCTCCCCCTGCGGGTCGAATCCGGTCGCCTCAAAGGTGAAGTCTCCCCGGTAGCCGGTTGCTTTGACGTGTTCAAAGAACCGGTCAAAGTCGATGTGCCCCTTTCCCATCGGCAGGACGCGCAGATTGTCCCAGTCCATATAGCCGCCGCCGTAATCGTTGACATGGTAATGGCGGATATGGTCCTCTTTCCAGAGCCAGTCGTATTCCGGCTGATAGAGCAGATCCAGCTGGCGGTGGAAATCCGCCATCTTGGTATCATAAACGAAACGGATCTCCGGATAGTTTCTGTACAGCTCCACCCAGTGGCTCATCGGGTCCTGCCGGCAGACCACGTTCTCCACCAGCAGCTCGATGCCGTGTTCCTCCGCCATCCGGTTCAGAACCGGCCAGGCCCGGAGGTTGTTCTCAAAACGGGAATCGGAGATCGGGCCGTTCCACAGATGAAGCACCATCTTTCCGGCTCCCAGATTGTTCGCCAGGGTGCAGTTGATCTCAAAGAGGCGGAAGGCCTCCTTCCATTCCTCGTCCCCGCCCTTGGTGATGTGCTCCGAAAGGGTCTTTTCGCAATGCATGACCGGGATGTTCAGATGAAGGGACTGAAGGAATGCTGTCAGGCTCTCCATCTCGTCATACCAGCTGTTGTAAAGGATGAATTCAAAGCCGTCGCAGTCAAGTTGCGGGCAATATTCCGTCAGGAGGCGGTAATTCCGGCCATTGGGGCGGCCCAGGAGCGAGCCGGTGGAGCAGAATATCTGATGCATGATCCTCTTCCGTTTGTCGGTATTTTATCGATAACAGTATACCATATTGCAGGAAGCTCAACAAGAACAGAAACAATCCTGCTTCAATAGCACTTCACCGGTGCAGAAACACCATGAATTCTTTCCATTCAAGAAGTCCTGAAAATGGAGCCTGCCCTTCCGGACAGGCTCCTGGGTTCATTCGCTTTAGTCGAAGCAGTCGCCGACGTGGTTGATGATCACACCGATTCCAAGCGGTACTCCATAATCTTCAAGGAAGTAAGCAGGAGATCCGGGCAGTTTCGGTTTCTTTCCTTGCTTCGGTTTCTCCAGCCGCGTCCAGGGTTTGTTGGTAAAGGTTGTGACGTTGCCGCTGTGTGTTTCGCTTTCAAGCACATAGCCCATGACCGTCTTTTCGGTCCAGGTATACTCTGCCAGCTTCCCGTGCACATACTTCGGCAGGTTTTTCACGGTCACAGTCCAGTTGTTGCCCGGATTCAGCGTATAGACCGCTCCGTTACTCAGCACCACCTTCATACTGGCCGGACGGAGCCCTGCGGCGTCATTATTATCATTCCAGACCTTCCTGACCGTTACCGATACAACTGGCACGGGATTCTTCACGAGTTCTACCGTGAATGCTTGGTCGTTTCCGACCTTCACCGTCGTTGATTCACCGCCGTTGACGATCATCCCGTCCCCGCCGTTGGAGACCAGCACGCTGCTCCTTACCCTGACGATCAGCGTCACGAAGTCTTCCTTCCCGGCCGGTACAGATGTGATGGTCCAGTTGACCGTATGCGTTTCCTTGTCATAGGCGCCGGCCCGGCTGGCGAAGATGAATTCCACATCCGGATCCAGCTTGTCCTGGATGATGACCGTTGCGGCTTCTGCCTTGTAGTTTGTGAATTTGATCCGATAGGTGATATCTTCTCCGACTCCGACACCACCGAGCTTGCCGTTGCCTATATAGGGTGAGATCTCCTTCTTGTGCGGTTCCAGGCCGACAGGATTCTCCACGGTCTCCAGCGTGAACTCATGGTCGTTTCCGACCTTCACCGTCGCCGTATCGCCGCCGTTGACCACCTTTCCGGGTCCGCCGAATGAAACCAGCGCTCCTGCCAGTACTTCCACCGTCAGTATGACCTTGCCTCTCGTTCCTGCCGGCACATTCTTCAGTATCCAGGTCACGACGCCGTCCTTCAGTACACCGTCCTGATCTGCCGACACAAAGTCTACATTCCCGTCCAACCTGTCCCGGATCACAACGTCCGCTGCTTCCGCCTTGTAATTGACGTAGCTGATCTCGTAAGTGATTTGGTCCCCAACCTTAACAGGGCCCAGCACACCGTTTCCTTCGTACGGGCTGACTTCCTGCTTGTGCGGTTCCTCCCCAACCGGATTCTCCACGGACTCCAGTGTTAATTCATGATCGTTTCCGATCTTCACCGTCGCCGTTTCCCCGTTATTGACGACCTTGCCTGGCCCGCCGGCGGATGCCATGGCGCCTTCCAGCACCTTCACGGTTAGGGTGACCTTTCCGCTCTTCCCCGCCGCAACATTCTTCAGCGTCCAGGTCACGATGCCGTCTGCAAGCGTACCGCCATGATCCGCCGATACAAAGGCCACATTCCGGTCCAGCCTGTCTCGGATTACGACATCCGCAGACTCTGTCTTGTAATTCGTATAGCTGATCTCATAGGAGATCCTGTCCCCGACCTTGACAAGTCCCAGCACACCGATGCCCGTATAGGGCACGATTTCCTGCTTATGGGGTTCTTCGTCCACCGGATTCTCCACGGTATCCAACGTGAATTCGTGATCGTTCCCGACCTTCACGGTCGCTGTATCTCCGTTGTTGATGACCTTGCCGGGTCCGCCGCCGGATACAAGCGCGTCTTCCAGCACCTTCACGGTCAAGGTAACCTTGCCGGCCTTTCCTGCCGCCACATTCTTCAGCGTCCATGTCACTGTGCCGTTCGCCAGGGAACCGCCATTGCTCGCTTCCACGAATGCCACATGCGTGTCCAGTTTGTCCCGGATCACAATATCCGCCGCTTCCGCCTTATAATTGAGGTAGTTGATCTCGTAGGTGATCTCATCCCCGACGTGGACAGGGCCCAGCACGCCGTTGCCTTCGTAAGGCAGGATCTCCCGCTTGTGCGGCTCTTCCGGCACGGGGTTCTCCACGGTCTCCAGCGTAAACTCGCTGTCATTGCCGATCTTCACGGTTGCCGTATCCCCGTTATTGACGACCTTGCCAGGCCCGCCGGCGGAAATGAAAGCACCTTCCAGTACCTTCACAATCAGGGCAACCTTCCCGCTCTTCCCGGCCGCAACATCTTTCAGTGCCCAGGTCACGACACCGTCCGACAGTACACCGCCGTGATCCGCCGATACGAACGATACGTTTTTATCCAGCCTGTCTTTGATCACCACATCGGCAGCAGCAGTTTTGTAATTGATGTAGCTGATCTCGTAGGTGATCTCATCCCCGACCTTGACGGAGCCCAGCACACCGTTGCCTTCATACGGCGCGGTTTCCTTCTTGTGCGGTTCATCTCGGACCGGGTTCTCTACCGTCTCCAGCGTAAATTCATGATCGTTTCCGACCTTCACGGTTGCCGTCCCGCCGTTATTGACGACTTTGCCGGGTCCGCCGCCGGACAGCTTTGCGCTCTCCAGCACTTCCACCGTCAGCGTAACTTTGCCGGACCGGCCTGCCTGAACATCCACAAGGGTCCAGGTAACGACGCCGTTCGTCAGTGTTCCGCCATTGCTCGCTTCCACGAACGCCGCATGCGTGTCCAGCTTGTCCTTAATGACCACGTTTGCTGCTGCGGGTTTGTAATTCGTGTAGCTGATCTCATAGGTGATCCTGTCGCCCACATCGACAGAGCCCAGCACGCCGTTGCCGGTATAGGGAACGATCTCCTGCTTGTGGGGTTCTTCCTCCACGGAATTTTCCACAACTTCCAGGGTGAATTTGCTGTCCGTCCCTACCTGTACCGTTGCCGTATCGCCGCCATTGACGACCTTGCCAGGGCCGCCGTTCGATACCAGGGCTTCTTTCCGCACCTTTACCTTCAGGGTAACGATGCCCGACTGGCCAGCCGGAACACTGGCCAGCGACCAGGTAACAACCCCGTTCTCAATCTTGCCGTCATGGTCCGCTGATACGAAGTCCACCCTCTCATCCAGCCTGTCCTCGATCCAGACGGTCGCAGGCTGCGTTTTGTAATTGGTATAACTGATCTGGTAGGTAATGATATCCCCGACCTGTACATTGCCCAGCACACCGGTGCCTTCGTAGGGAACCCTTTCCTTCTTGTGCGGCGGTTCGGGAACAGGATTCTCCACTGTCTCCAGCGTAAACTCGTGATCGTCCCCAACCTTCACCGTCGCTGTCTTTCCGCCATTGAGCACTTTCCCGGATCCGCCGTTTTCTTCCAGCGCGCCGGGCAGCACCTGCACTGTCAGCGTAACGGTGCCACTCCTGCCTGCATCGACATCCGCAATCGTCCAGGTAACGACACCGTCTGCCGGTGTCCCGCCGTTGCTCGCTTCCACGAATGCCACATTCGTGTCCAGCTTGTCCTTAATGACCACGTTTACAGCTGTGGATTTGTAATTCGTGTAGCTGATCTCATAGGTAATCTTATCGCCGACCTTCACGCCGCCCAGCACGCCGTTCCCTTCATAGGGTAAAATCTCTATCTTGTGCGGCGGTTCTTCTATCGGGTTTTCCACTTCTTCCAGTTCGTATGCGTTGTCTTCCCCGATCTTCACGGTAGCCGTTGAGCCACCGTTGACCACCTTCCCTGTACCGCTGTTGGATACCAGCGCTGTATCCAGCACCCTTACCGTCAGGGTCACCTTTCCTTCCGTGCCCGCCTGAACATTATCAATCGTCCAGGTAACGGTACCGCCTGCCGCTTCGTCCGTATGCGTTCCGCTGTTGCTCGAACCGACATATGCGACATGCGGATCCAGTTTGTCTGTAATCACAACTCTCGCCGCTGTAGTCTTGTAATTCACGTAGCTGATTTCATAGGTGATCAGATCGCCAACCTGCACATTGCCCAGCGTCCCGATTCCTGTGTATCCTGCTGTCAGCGATGTGTTATTGTGCGAGATGCCTGTCTCCCGCTTGTGCGGCGGTTCCGGAACCGGGTTTTCCACCGTCTCCAGTGTATATGCGTTGTCGTTTCCGATCTGTACGCTTGCGCCTTCATTAAGTACCTTTCCGGGTCCGCCATCGGATACCAGCGCGCTTTCCAGTGCTTTCACTTTCAGCACGACCGTTCCGGATTCACCTGACGGTACATTCGTTATGATCCAGGTCATCGTACGGGTATTCTCATCATATGTGTAACCTTTGGTCGTACCGTCACGTACCAGTTCCACATTTGCGTCCAGCCTGTCCTTGACGGTCACGGTTGCAACGTCTGTTTTATAATTCTTATAGCTGATCTGATAGGTAATTACCTCGCCGACTTTTACGTAACCCAGCAAACCGGTTCCTTCGTACGGCGATGTCTCCCGCTTCTCAAACACCGGATTCTCCACGTATTCCAGTTCAAACGCAGGATCTTGTCCGACCTGTACCGTTGCGTCGGAGCCGCCGTTGTCCACCTTTCCCGGGCCGCCGCCGGAAACCAGCGCGGTCTCCAGTACTTTCACGGTCAGCGTAACCTTTCCTTCTTTTCCGGCCTGAACACTGCTGACCGTCCAGGTAATCACCGTTTCCTGATTCGTGTTCGTCGTCTGCGTGTAGCTCACCGTTCCGCCTGCCGCTGCTGCATCCGTACTGGCGGATACGAAAGAGACATTCTTGTCCAGCGTATCCGTAATCACGATATCCACGACGCCGGGTTTGTAGTTTTTATAGGTGATCTCGTAGGTAATCTCGTCGCCAACATGCACCGCACCCAGCGTCCCGTTTCCTTTGAACGGTGCCGTTTCCTGCTTGTACGGTTTCTCCGGCACCGGGTTTTCCACGGTTTCCAGCGTGATTTCCTTGTCGTTCCCGACCTGCACCGTCGCCGTTTCCCCGTTATTGATCACTTTCCCGGGTCCGCCCTTGGATTCCATTGCGCTTTCCAGAACTTCCACGGTCAGCGTGACCTTGCCTTCGTCTCCGGCCCGAACATTTTTCACCGTCCAGCAGACCACAGCAGCGCCTGCGTCATTTGTTGAAATGGTATATGATACGGACTCTCCTCCCGCATCTGCGTTGGTACTCGCGGAGATAAACTTCACATGCGGATCCAGCGTATCCCTGACCACGATATCCGCCGCTTTCGCTTTGTAGTTTTTGTATGTAATCTCATAGGTAATCCGATCGCCGACCTTCACCGCACCCAGCACGCCGTTGCCTGTATATGGAACCGTTTCCTGCTTGTGCGGTTCTGTCACCGGGTTCTCCACGGTTTCCAGAGTATATTCGTTATCATCTCCGATTTTTACTGTTGCGTCTTTATTGATAACCTTGCCGGGTGTTAATGCGCTTTCCAGCACTTTCACTTTCAGCAAGACAGTTCCGGATTCACCCGCAGGTACATTGGTTCGCGTCCATGTCAGTGTACGGGTATTGCTGTCGAATTCATAACCTGCGGTGGTTCCTTCGGAGACTGGCTCAACATGTGTATCCAATATATCCTTGATGATAACCGTCGCTTTGTCCGTCTTGTAGTTCTTGAAGCTGATTTCGTAGGTGATCTCATCGCCAACCTGCACGCCTCCCAGCGACCCGGTCCCTTCGTACGGATCGGTCTCCTTCTTGTGCGGGGTCTCTGCGGGTGCATATGTATTCGTATAGTCAATTCGGCCGGTGGAGTGATTGGGATCATCTGTCAGCTGCAGGGTATAACCGGTTCCGCTGGTCGCGATGGACGATGTCGTACTCTTTTTCGCCGTGATCGCGTAGGTGCTGCTCTTCAAGACATACCGTTCCAGATCGGTCATGGTTTCCGTGACGGTATAAACACCGTCCGGCACAATTAATGCGTTATCCGTGCTCTTCAGGGTTGCTGAATAAGTATTTCCGGTTAAGGTAAACACGTTGGTATTTGTCAGCAATTCTTCCAACAGAACATGGCCTGCGTTATCTGTTACCTTGATGGTAATATGAGCCGCAGCAGTATCCGGCGTCACGCCGTTGATCGTCTTGGTGATGACCAGTTCAGCATCCCAGTAGTGATTCGTAATCCCAACCTTCGCTGTTTTGCCTTTGGTCACCGTTACGGTTCCGGATGTTGCGTCTGCATCGTTGACCTGATAGGTAGTCGTAATGGTATAACCGGTCTTCGATACGCTGCCCTCTGTTACGGTATACGTTCCGACAGGCAACTTGATAAACTGCAGCGTTACACCTGCCGGAATAGTGTATCCGGGGTCCGTATCGCTCAATCCGTTGTAGATATAGGTGGTTTCGGAATCTGTGGATACTTCTGCTGTAACATACTGATCCCCGCTCTTGACTGTGATCGGATAGGTGTCACCGTTTGCTGTGTAAGCGCCTGTTACGGTCTTTGTCACTTTCAGGCTGCCCAGTTCGGTGTTCCGGATCGTCGGAGCTGTCAGTTCCTTCGTACAAGCTTCGTCACTGTAATACTTACCGGTTGCGCTCAGTGTACCGCTTTCATAGCTGACGTTCACCTGTGCGTAGATCGGCGTCGTATCATAGGCGATGTTTCCATCTCCTTGATCTGTTTCAACGATACTATACTTGAATGTCTTGCTCTTATCCGCCAATTTGTACGGGATCGCGGTAAAGGAGACGGTTCCATTGCTTGTTGTATTGATTGTTTCAGAATGCCCGGTCCCGGAATCGGTTATCTCTGTGATCGTAAAGCTGAAATCATCACCAGAATAATTCATTCCGTTCAGCTGTTTGGATACCTGCGGTTTCCATTCAGTATCCTTAACATATACGTTCACCAGGCCGGCTGTACCGGTAATGCTGTTGACCTCAGCAGTGGCACTGGCATGGCTTGTCCCGGTAACATCAATATAACTGTACCCTTCGATTGCCACATTGTCTGGATCCGTCTCTGTAACCGCATATGTTCCGTACGGCAGGTTGCTGATCGCCAGATCGGTTCCGGCAGTTACTTTCAGGGATGGCGAAGTCTGCGCATCTGTTGTTTTGACCAGATTTCCATTCGTATCCTGCACATAATAGGTTGTCCCGTCCAGCGTTACCGTGATCGTAATCGGGTATTCAGGCGTCGGGTTCGGCGTCATCGTCTCCCCGGTAGTCGACCAGATCGTCTTGGTCACTTTGAGCGAACCCAACGGCAGCGTGTTGACAGCCTCTGCAATCGCACTGCTTTCTACCGCGGATCCTGTCTTTCCTGCCGTTACAGTGACCTGAATAGCCCTTTCGTCCCGCATCACTGCCGAATTTGTTCCTGCAGTTTCCTTGACATAATAGGTTCCGGGCAGCAGATCTGTGACTTCAGCGGGTTCAACAGACCCGTCGTTGATCTCAACCGTCACAGGGGCAATCACAGTCCCGTCCGCCTTGGTTGCGCGTGTAGTTGCTTCTGCGTTTGAATATACCTGGAAAGGATATGTGCCATCCGCCAGCGACTTCATGGGTTCCGCCAGGGTGGATGCTTCCTTGTCTCCGATCATCGCTTTCTTTGTGATCTTCAGGCTGCCGACTTTGAGATCATTGACGAAGGAAGCTGTAGAAACTCCGGATACATCGTCCTTAGATACAGTGACCTCTGTGCTGTCAGTAGCAGACGAACTGCCAGAAACAGAACCGGTGATAAACTGCTTCTGCTCTTCCGTCAGATTCTCTGTAACCGTATACTCACCTGTCGGCAGATTGGAAATGACAGCCTTTCCGTCTTGCAGGGTACCGTCGCCGGCAACCAGCGAAATACTGCCGTTCTCAATCTTTATGGTTACGTTCTTTGTCGTTACCGGTGCCTGGTTTTCGCCTTCACCCGTTGTCTCCTTACTGACAACAATGAAATTGTATTCGCCATCCACCAGTTTTGTGTTCTGGATTGTTGAACCGTTTACTGCCACCGTTTTTGCAATGCTCAGGCTTCCTTTGTCACGTTTATAAACATTCACCAGAGTCACCGTCGGACTTTGGGCAGTATCGCCGAGCGTTGCTGAACCATGGTCCTTGCTCTTTCCGTTCACTTCAACATAGGTATAATTCGGAACAGCAACGCCTGCCGGGTTGGTTTCTGTGACTACATAGTTTCCGTGCTTCAGGTTGCTGATGATCAAAGACTGGTTGGTTGAAACTGTCAGTGAAGGCTCGGGTGGTGTAGTATTAAGTGTACCGTTGGTGCCCTGTACATAGTAGGTCGTACCGTCCAGCACAACCGAGATCGTAACCGGGAAATCTTTGTTTACAGACAGAGCGGAGTAATCATCTCCTTCTTTTTGAAGCGTTTCCTTCGTTACTGTCAGGCCGCCCGTATTGTAGTTGCGGAATGTCGGAGTTGTTAATACCTGTGTACAGGCCTCGTCTTTGTAATATGTTCCTGTAGCACTTAAAACACTGCTGGTGGATTTGGTTACGACCACTTTTGCATAGATGCTGGTATCATCTGTGACAATATTGGAATCTGTGTTAGTGTTAGGTTCTTCAGTAATTTTATAGATATATTCTTTGGAATTACTATTCGCATCAAAAATTGTCGCAGGATACTCGATTGCTTTGAATGGTACCGTTCCTTTTGTCGCAAGGGTGGCTGTTTTTACCTGTGTATATTCATTATTCTCCCCCTTAATCGAAATTGTGAAACTGAAGTCTGATCCACTATAGTTTGTATCATTCAGCAGTTTAACAATTTCCGGTGTCCATTCAGCGTGCTGTATGTATACATTCACCAGTTCTGCGCTGCAGGCATTTGCATCGACCGTCGTATCGGTGCTGGGCTGACTCATTCCGGTAATATTAACATAACTGTACCCGTCAAGCGTCACATGACCCGGGTTGCTTTCGGTCACGGTATACGTCCCATACGGCAGGTTAGTTATGTTCAGCACAGGGGTTGTCTCATGTGTTCCTCCTGATACTGTAAGGGGTGTTGCAGCAAGGGATGTATCAGGTGCAGACAGGCCCAGCACACCAGTGGAATCCTGCACATAGTACCTTGTTCCGTTCAGCACAACCGATACCGTAATCGGGAATGGTTCTGTCATTGACAATGGTTCGTATCCGCTCCCTGCTGTATCACTTGTCTGATATGTCCTTTTCGTGATTGTCAGATTACCCAGCGGCAGTTTATTCGTAGCAGTTGCTGTGGCTCCGGCCTCAACAGTGTCGCCAGCCTTGCCGCCTTCGACTGTTACCTCGAAAACCGCCGGGTCCATTGTAACCGCTGAATTACTGCGGCCGGTTTCTTTTATATAGTATTTTCCGGGCAGCAGATTTGTTACCTCAGCCGCTTCTTTAGCAACGCCGTCTTTGATCTCAACTGTCACTTCTCCGACAGCTTTTCCGTTCGCCTTTCTTGCACTCTCGGTTGTATTACTGTCTGTATAAACATTGAATGTATACGTTCCGTCCGCAAGGTTCTTCCGTGCATCGCCATCGAAATTAGTTGCTGTTACTACGTCATTGCCAATCTTAACCAGTTTTGTGATCTTCAGGCTGCCAACTTCGATGTTATTGACGAATGAAGCTGTCGGAATACTGTTGGTATTGTTCTTTGTGACATTGACAGAAGTGTTATTGCTGGCTGTGAAAGAAATCTTTTTTCTGTCTGCTTGGTCCGGTGTTAAGATTTCCGTCACAGTATATGTTCCTGTCGGCAGATCGGTAATAACTGCTTTACCGTTATTTTTTATTCCCCCGACCACCTTTTCAATTTGCCCGTTTGTAATAGTGATCTTCACTGTTTTCGTGGTTTTGGGAGATACACCCGCATCACTGGCTACCGTAAATTCATACTCACCATCCACCAGATCCGTATCCGGCACGGTCCCGCCATTCACAGTCACCGTTTTTGCAATACTCAGGCCGCCCTTATCGCGTTCATACACGTTGACCAGATTTGCAGCACCGGGGTTGTCAGCGGTTCCCGGGTTGGTGCTCACAGTCTCTTTAGTAGTGTCGGCAACCGTCACATTGGTATAACCGGCAATCTCAACACTGCCCGGGTTGACTTCCTTCACAGTGTAGATCAGCGACTGTCCGTTATGGCTGACGGGAAGGTTTGTCAGTGTCAGCTTGTTTTCCGCACTATTTTTTACGGACAGTTGGGTCTTAGTGGCCGTCAGGATATAAGTCCCGCTACTCTGCGCCACATAATAAGTCGTGCCGCCGATTTCGGTTGTTACTTCGATGGAATAAGTGTAGGTGCCGCTCGGTGCTTCATCGTCATCTTTTCCCCGCAGTTCCTTGGTGATTTCCAGGCTGCCGGTTTTTCGGGTATTCGTGAATGCCACAGTTGAAGGAGTCGTTCCCAGTTCCCCGGTAACATTGGAACTGGCTGTCACATCAAAATCACTGTTGGCCGTTTCAGTAACGGTATAGGTTGCACCCTGCGGCAGATCCTGGATTGTCTTGCTGTCGTTGCCGGTTGTCGCAACTGTTGTCTCACCGTTGGTGTCAAATTCATATCCGCCGAACATTCCGGTCAGAGGATTACCGTCCGGTTTAGTAACCTTCACGGTAAAGGTGAACACCTTGTCCGTGCTGTCCGTCGGAACCGGGGAAACAATCGTCTTGTTGATAATCAGGGAGGTCGTGTTGATATTGTTGGTGAAAGCAGCGATATTCGCATCCGCTGTACTGCCAGGCGCAACGGTTACTATAATCCCGTTGTCTCCGCTGTTTGTTCCGCCGCTGCGTTCCCTCAGGGAAGTGCCGTTATTGGCGACGCTTTCCGTAATCGTGTATTCTCCGGGAACCAGGTTTTCAAGGACAATCCCATCTGTTGCCGCCATTCCGCCTGTAACAGTGATTGATCCGGTTTCCGAATACCCTTTCGTTCCGGTAATCGTAAAGCTGTATGTACCATCCGCCAGGTATTTCTTCCCGGTAGAATCCGAACTGACGCCAGCACCGTCCACAGTGACCGCCTTGGTAACTTTCAGCGCGCCGGGCTTCAGTTTATTGGTGATATGGAATCCATCTGTCATATTACCGGTTACGGCAACGGTATAATCGTCTTTCTTTGTAAAGGTTACGTTGGCTTCCGTCACTGTATAGGTAATCGTATTCCCCTGATTGTCGTACTTGGGAAGATTCTCAAAGGTATGACTTGTGTGCACTGGATTGCTACCGGTCAGTTTGCAGGTTTTCACCTGTGTTGTTCCGTTCATCAGCGCTATGGTCACAATCGCGCCGTCCGGCCATGCCAGATCGCTGCCGTCGCTGTTTTTCCATGTCTTGTCTACCGAAACATTTACAACTTCCTGGTTCACAAAAGCAGCTGTCGTGTTTCCGATTACCCCAGTCGATTCCGTGTTGCCTACGGGAAGATTTCCTTTCTTGTCCTGCTCTGTAATTTTATAGGAGTATCCTGCCGGTAGGCCGAAAATGGTCTTGCTGCTGCCTGCCTGTACGCTTGCGATGTATTGTCCGTTCACAAACGTAATCTTCTGCGTCTTCCCTGCATCCAGCCAGGCGTCTCCGTTATAGGCAACACCTTCACTGTCTTTCACTTCCACCGTGAAAGCGAAGACCTCTGTGGATGTCCCGGCATCCATAGTTTTGCTGATTGTCAGCCGGGTCAGTTCGTATATATTAACCAGGTTTGCCTGTCCTGCAACTGTTTCGGTGATGGCAATGTCACTCACTGATTCCTTTGTTGTTCCGGATACGTTCACATTCGTATAGCCGGCAACATTCACACTGCCCGGATCGACTTCCTCAACATTGTAAGTAAGAGAAATGGGCAGGTTTGTCAGCGTCAACGGTGTCCCGTTCGTAACATTCAGCGTGGTTACTGTTGTTGTCAGCGTATAGGAATTGCCGCTCTGCGCTACATAAAACGTGGTTTCACCAATCTTGGTTGTGACATGGATCGGATAGGTATAGGTTCCGCTCGGAGCCGCATCTGAATCCTTGCCCTTCAGTTCCTTGGTGATAACCAGGCTGCCGGTCTTGCGGGTGTTCGTGAATGCCGCCGTCGCAGCTGTTGTACTCAATGTACCGGAAGCTCCGAAAACGGCTTCCTGCGTATATCCGTCATCGGTTGCTTCCGTTATGGTATAGGTTGCACCTTGCGGCAGATCCGGTATTGTCTTGCTGTCGTTACCGGTCGTTGTGACAGTTGTAACACCATTAGTGTAAAATTCATATTCACCAAACGTTCCGGTCAGAGGATTACCATCCGGCTTGGTAACCTTCACGGAAAAGGTAAACTCCTTGTCCGTGCTGTCCGTCGGAACCGGAGAAACAATCGTCTTGTTGATCGTCAGCGTAGTGGTATTGATATTGTTGGTAAAGCTGGCAATATGATCAGCCGTAGTACTACCTGGAGTAACTGTGATCTTGATTCCCCTGTCTCCGCTGTCCGTTCCGCCTGTGCTTGTGCGACAACTCAGCGTGGTCCCATTTGTGCTTTCCGCTTCCGTAACAACATACTCGCCAGGTACCAGTCCGGTAAGTTCAACAGGATCGCTTACCACTCCACCTGTCACCGTAATCGTGCGAGTTTCTGAATAATTCTTCGGTCCGGTAATCGTGAAAGTGTATGTGCCGTCTGCCAGGTTCTTCCTGCCTGTTGTTACGCCACTTAAATCAGCACTATCGACAGTGACCGCTTTGGTAACCTTGAGCGCGCCGGGCTTTAGCTCATTGGTGATATGGAACATGTTTTGAGTACTATTATCCACTGTAACGTTATAATCATTTTTGTCAGTGAACGTTACATTGGTTTCCTCCACTGTATAGGATATTTCCTTGCCTTCAGCATCATACTTATCAAGGTTCGCAAAGGTATGATGCTTATGATCCTCAGCTGTTCCGTCCAGATTCCAGGTATCAACCTCCGTTGTGCCGTTCATGAGTGCTACGGTTACAATTGCATTATCTGGCCAATCCAACGCAGTACCGTCGCTGTTCAGCCAGGCTTTATCGACCGAAACATCCACAACTTCCCTGTTCACAAAAGCTGCTGTGCTTTCGGTTTCACTGATCGTTCCGGAAGATTCCTTCTTGGCCGTATCTCCATCGACAGATACAAGGAGATAGCCTTCCTTGTCTTGCTCCTTAACAGTATAGGAACACCCTGCAGGCAGGCCGTAAATCGTGATGCTGTTCCCTGCCCGTACAGTCGCGGTATACCTGCCGCGCTCGTCAAATGTTATCGCTTTCTCATCTGTTTTTTCTTTATTCAGCCACGCTGTTCCACTGTACGGCGTTTCACCCTTCTTTACCTCAACCGTAAAGCTGAAATCCTCATTGGATGAACCGACGTTCATCGCTTTGCTTATAGTCAGTCTGGTCAGTTCATACACATTAACCAGGTTAGCGCCGGCTGCTGTATCCGTGCCAAGCGTGATATTATCCTTGCTTTCCACCGTGACATTGTCAACAGTCACATTCGTATAGCCTGCAATTTCAACTTCATCCAGGTTGACTTCTTCAACTTTATAAACAAGCGCTGTTCCGCCATTGCTGACAGGCAGGTTATCAATGGTCAGAGGCACCCCGCTGGTCACACTCAATTCCGTGTCTGTGGTTGTCAGTTCATACTGGCCGGTCGTCTCATTGTATGTTACGTAATAGGTGATGTCACCGATAATTGTTGTGACCTTGATCGGATATGTTTTTGCTTCACTCGGAGCCGCATCCCCATCCTTGCCCTGCAGGCTCTTGGTAATCTTCAGGCTGCCGGTTTTTCGGGTGTTTAAAAATCCTGCTGTCGCAGTTATTTCTCCCAGCGTACCGGATTGACTATATGTATTGCCGGTCGTATCAATATCGGATTGATTATAAGTATTGTCGACCGTACCAGCCTCTGGCTCTGTCACTTCAAAATCAGGATCAGTGGCTTCTGTGACGGTATAGATTGCCCCTTGAGGCAGGCCGGAAATCGTTATCGACTGCGTGCCGGTTGTCGTAACAGTCGTTTTACCTTCAATAAATGTATAAGTAATCTTGTTACCATTACTATCGAGCAGATTACTATCGTACGTTCCCGTGATCGGTATTCCATTCTCTGTCCCATTCGGTTTCTTCACTTCAACTGTAAAGTGAAACTGTTTATCGTCACTGTCCGTCGGGACCGGAGAAATAATTGTTTTATCGATCGTCAAAGAAGTAGTTTTAATGCTGTTTGTAATTGTTTCGCCATTCTCAACAGATGTGGATGTTTCATCTCCATAGCTTACAGAATAGCATACATCTGTAGCAGATGTTTCCTTGACAGTATATGAAATCTCAAATCCATAAGAATATTTTGACAGATTTGACCATGTCGCTACCCATGCAGCGGTTTCTTTGAAGTCTTTTTCTTCTGTATCTATTACACCGTTAAGGATAATTTCAGAACCCTTCACAAGGGTTTCATCCGCATACAATGCAAATGTCACGCTATCCGGACGCACACCGCATTTGTTTTCTTGATCATCCCATGCTTTCGTTACACTGATGCTTGTCTTCTCGGGTGTATGTTTGTTTGTGACCTTGTTGCCTTCCCATATGTACGCATAGGTTCCGGGGCCATCGGTTCCGGTGATAACATCTGTCGGCGTCTCCGAATAGCTATAGGCGATTTCTGTGCCATCATGGTACTTTGGCAGGTTCACAAACGTTGCTGTCCATCCGGTACTTTCATAACCGCCCACGCTCGTCGGTACCGTTGTCTCCGCTGTACCATCCAGCGTAACCCTGTACTCAACACGGTAGTCCGTACCGGCTGTTCCCGTCAGTACAACTTCCACATTGTCCGGGCGGATACCATCCTGGTTTTCTCTATCGTCCCAAACCTTCACAATGGTCTTTGTGATCGTCTCCGGTGTATGCTTGTTCGTGACTGTGTTGCCTTCCCATGTGTATGCATAAGTTCCGGGACCATCGGTTCCGGTGATAGCATCTGTCGGCGTCTCCAAATATCTATAGGTGATTTCTGTGCCTTCATGATACTTTGGCAGGTTCACAAACTTTGCAGTCCATCCGGCACATTCATAGCCATCCGCTGTCGTCGGTACCGTTGTCTCTGCTGTACCATCCAGCGTAACCTTGTACTCAACACGGTAGTCCGTACCGGCTGTTCCCGTCAGCATGACTTCCACACTATCCGGCCGGATACCATCCTGGTTCTCTCCATCGTCCCAGGCCTTCACAATGGTCTTTATGATCGTTTCCGGTGTATGCTTGTTCGTGACTGTGTTACCATTCCAGCTGTATGCATAGGTTCCAGCGCCATCGGCTCCGGTGATGACGCTTGTCGGTGTTTCAGAATAGCTGTAGGTGATCAATGTCCCCTGGTAATACTTCGGCAGATTGACAAATGTCGCTGTCCACGCTGCGCTCTCGTACCCACCTGCTGTTGTTGGGGCTGTTCCATCTGCTTCCCCGTTCAGCGTAACCTTGTACTCAACACGGTAGTCCGTACCGGCTGTTCCCGTCAGCATGACTTCCACACTATCCGGCCGGATACCATCCTGGTTCTTTCCATCGTCCCAGGCCTTCACAATGGTCTTTGTGATCGTCTCCGGTGTATGCTTGTTCGTGACTGTGTTACCATTCCAGCTGTATGCATAGGTTCCAGCGCCATCGGTTCCTGTGATGACGCTTGTCGGCGTTTCTGAATAGCTATAGGTGATCAATGTCCCCTGGTAATACTTCGGCAAATTTACAAACGTCGCCGTCCACGCTGAATTCTCAACCCCAGCTGCCGTTGTTGGGACTGTTCCATCTACTTCCCCATTCAGCGTAACCTTGTACACATCCGTATGCGTCCCGGTTGTTCCCGTCAGCACTACTTCTACACTGCCTGGGCGAATACCATCCTGGTTTTCTCTATCGTCCCAAGCCTTCACAATGGTCTTTGTGATCGTTTCCGGTGTATGCCGGTTCGTTACTGTGTTGCCATTCCAGCTGTATGCATATGTTCCGGGACCATCGGTTCCAGTGATGACGCTTGTCGGTGTTTCAGAATAGCTGTAGGTGATCAATGTCCCCTGGTAATACCTCGGCAGATTGACAAATGTCGCTGTCCACGCTGCGCTCTCGTACCCACCTGCTGTTGTTGGGGCTGTTCCATCTGCTTCCCCGTTCAGCGTAACCTTGTACTCAACACGATAGCCCGTACCAGCTGTTCCTGTTAGTACAACCTCTACACTTTCCGGACGAATACCATCCTGATTGTCCCCGTCTTCCCAGGCCTTTGTAATGGTTTCAGATGTCATTTCCGGTATATGCCTGTTCGTTATCGTTCCGCCGTTGCTGGCATATGTCAGTACCGTTTCTCCATCTTTACCGTAATCAACCGTGTAATTATCCGGTACCACAACTTCTTGTACTGTATAGTTTATTTGTGTCCCGTTCGCATACTTATCCAGTTCGGACCATGTCGCTTTCCAAGCTTCTGTTTCTCTGAATGCAGCTTCACCTTCATCCGCAGCCCCATTCAGCGTAATTTCCGAGCCATCAACCTTTGCTCCGTTCTTATACAGTTCGAAGACAACTGTCTGTGGACGCATGCCATCCTGGTTTTCTGCATCATCCCACGTCTTTGTCACTGAGATTTCTGTGATCTCTGTATCAACAACGTTCAGCTGATAATACGGTTCATCCAGTTCTTCGCCTTCTGCATCTTCTGTTATATAAACATGATCTGCTTCATCGCTTGTAATCACATTGACTGGATTAGTCATTTCTGCACGTGAGTCAACAGTGATGATAATCGGATCTTCCAGCAGGCAATGATTCGTCGGTGCTACTGTTTCAATTAGATAATAGATACCGTCTGAAAGGTCACCGACTTTTACAATACTTGTCGTGGTTACGATGGATGCTTGATTGATCTTCTTTTCGGTTTGCTTGGGATTGAAACCTGAGATTCCTGTTTCTTCTGTTGTATACGGACCATAAAGATCAAATTCTGCTCCGGCCAGTCCTGTTTCGGCATTGGGGTTTCCATCGCCTGTTTTTTTGATATATACCGGGTATTTCTTCGGTTCATACACATTATAAACGAAGAATTCCAGGAAGGTTTCCTTCTTGGGTTCATTTTTCAAATTGGTAAAATTCCCGACAACTTCAGGTATACTTCTGAATCCATTGGTTCCATCAGTTTCCAGTGTATAATCCTTTGTCAGGTGTACCGGACTCGGATATTGATCCTTATCATCGTAATTATTTCCACGGCGGACGTATTCTGTCTCAATGTACGTTTTTACGAATGTCCACTTTCTGTCATTATCATCTGTTACGGTCTTCGTCAATTCGTCATCGCTTCGCTCAACTATATAGTACATCGCATCCGTAACATTATAATCATAGGTCAAAGCAAAGCCATAGTCTTCGTCATTAACTGTAACTGTTTTTGTTCGAAGCAAGTTATACCCATTGTATAAAGACATGTCAGGCTCTGATGAGTAAGCATTGACATTTACTTCCGCAACACCATTCCGGTTAGCTTGCCGATTCTCATAGATATCAAATTTGTAGGTTGCAGGAATCTTGATATCAAGACGGTTACCGTTATTATCCAAAATAACCTTACCTATTTCAACAGCAACTATTGGAGATGTATCATCTGCTGTTCCGTCAAGCTTAAAGTCCATACCACTCATGTTGTGATTGGGAATATCACCGTCCTCCCAATCGGAATTGTTCTGAAGAGGTGGACATTCATTTCCGTCGTTTTTCTCTGTTTTGTCTTTATCCCAGTAGTTAAAAGATCCGGAAAAAGCCACATCGACAGTCACTGTCATAATGTTGCCTTCAGAATCATACAGTACCTGATCTTTATTCTCAGGGTGTACCAGATAAAAAGTCACTGGTTTCGTAACAGTAACTGTATATTCAATTGCATTCGCTTTTCTTTGGTCGCGAACTTGTCTTACGTAGTCAGTATCTACCTCCCTGCCATAACCATAGTACCTGGCGTCATCAAGAGTCTCAAAATCTGTCCCCCTAAGATCAGAAACCAGGAATCTTCCGTCAATACGAATCTGAGATGTGCTATATTCAGTAATGGCATTCTGGGAGTAACCGGAAACATAGAAGACATTATGCAGTTCATTATGGTTCTGATCATGTGCGGTAATAACTGCACGCTTTATATTTTCTGCGGTGATCTCAAGCGGATTATCATTTTCATCTGCCTTATAGATCTGCGCTTCGCCCAGAAGGACCTTCGTATTATCTGTAATGCTCAGTATTTCGTTACCATTTTTATCATAGTATTTCCCATAAGCATATGGCACTCTGACGCTTGCAGTACCTGAAATTGAAAGATCTATATGATCGACAGAGTGCACGCTGTGAAGGCCTTCCGGTACCTTGGCAGCTTCGGCAAAAGCAAAATGGGCGGCTTTATTCGGATCTGTTTCTCCACCTTTAAGTCTGACCGGTGTCCCCGCTGCATCTCGTTGAATAGCGAGATAATACACGCCATCATTGGATGAAATAGTATCACCATTTACTTTCAGGTTTGTAGCATTCAGCACATCCACACGATCCCATGGATTATTAATGTGATTTGTATGTATCGTTTCACCTTCACTGGTAAATGTGCCGTCTTCTGTTACTGTTACATAACTATCCAGACTTGCGTCAGATGACTGTTCCTGTAGCCAGGCCTCCTGAATGCTCGGATCAAGATAGCGACGATAATAGTCAGATGCAATCAGATTGGTCTGAAAACCTGTTGCTTCACTGTTATAGTACAAATGTGCATTATCACCTGATCGTTCAGTCGTCCACATCATGGGTTCTTCAACAACAACACTCCATGGGTTTTCACTTAGAACAAAATCCACTTCCGTTAATGTAGCATCATTGTTGACAATATAGTATTTACCGTTATCTTTGACCAGAACCATGTACTTTTTATCAGCCGATATAGTTTCCTGTGTGAAATCGAGAGACAAACCGGCTGGATTCTCCAGATTCAGGTCACCGGTAAACCCACTGCCCTGGCTTATCTCTCTCAGATGAAATGTTTTTCCCTTTTTTGTAGTGGTAAATGTGTATGTACCATCTTCGTTTTTGCTGACTGTAAACGCCTGAGCTGTATTGCTCAGTACTGCGTCCGCATAACTATCTCCATGAGTGTTCAGATTTATATACTGTTTATTGCCCTCCCTGTCAGCTGTAAAAATGTTATATTCTCCGGATACATCAGTGGCTTCAAACTGCCATGTGGCAGCATCATTTACATTCCCGCTGTTTGCAAACCTTGATGTATTACCGCTGGTATAAACTGTCGATGTCATATATCGGCCATTCTGGTTGATAGTAAACGTTCTTCCTCCCAGGTCGGTTACCCCCTGAGGCTGCGCAGGCATAACCACAACACCGTAAACCGAGAACGAATTCGTTTCAAACTGAACATCCGCTTCTGCTGTGGCTTCCGTAGCCATCACGACCGGGCCTTCTTCTTCGTCGAAGTGGACGACCGTGATCTCTTCATTGGATACTTCCGGCAGGTCTGCCAGTCGGATGGATACGGATACGGTATTATTGGGCTGGATCTTCTGCTCATTGGCCCAGATCTCGATGTCGAAGAAACGGGCATAGCAATCCTGTGCCGTTCCGTTTTCTTCTTCTGTGTTGTCCGGAAGGCCGACTGTATTGACCGCCTGGTTGTAATAGGTTTCGTATTCCTCGTCTTCCGGCAGGATCTCCCGGACCCTCAGTTCAGCATTCTCCGGGACACCGGATTTGGAATCGTAGTTCAGGTCGATCTCGAAGGTTTTTCCGTCAAAGGTGGTGTAGTAGGTGGCCAGGGTATAGGTGAGAACAAATTCCGCGAATTCCTCCGTGGTGAAGCTGAAACCCGTGACGTTTTCATATCCGTCTTCCGTTGTCTCGCTGTTCAGCTGCAGGGTATCGGTGATGTCCGTGGCGTTTCCGTCCTGGACCAGATAGAGCTGGAAGTCTTTGCCGGCCAGGTCCTCCTCCAGGTTGACCGTGACATCGAAGCCTTCATACTCCGCGGTTTCCACGTTCTCCAGTTCAATGCTGAACGCCTGGTAGGCGGCAGTCTCCTCCTCCGTCTCCGCGCTGCTGTCCTGGACGGCTTCGATCACTTCCTGGTCCTGCCCGTCCGGGATCATCTCGACGGATGCGCTCGCTTCCTCCGGCAGGAACAGGTCGTTCACCGTACTGATCACGGCCGTGTCGTCTTCTGTGCTGATTTCCGTGGTGCCTGTAGCTGCCACAGTTATGATATATTCATTGCCGTTCAGCATATGGATCGAGATGTTTTCTTCCGCCTCGGGTGCCTTGACAGCCCGGAAGGTCCATCCGGTTTCTGTCTCGGTCAGGCTGAACAGGTCCGGATTTGAAACGCTGACAGACTCGACTCCCCGGATGAACTCCGCAGTGTCTTCCGTAATCCCCAGGGTGCTGAGGATCTCGGTCAGCTCGATGTCCTGCGCTCCGGGAACGGTGCAGGTGTATTCCCTCCGGATCTCTTCCGCAGGTTCCTCTTCCGGTTCTTCTTCCTCCTCCGGTTCGGGAGTGTTCAGGCGCACCCATTCCTCGTAGCCCTGTTCATCCATGAAGGTCACGGTCACCCGTGCCATCATGGCTTTTTCTTCATTCAGGCCCAGCGAGATCAGATAATCTCCCGCGTCCGCGGCCCAGGAGATCACAGTCCGGTCCGTTTCCGGATCGGTCGCCTGCTTCTGAGGACTATCCACCGGTTCGTCGTCCTTCCGGACACTGGCCCAGACATGCCTTCCTTCCAGCAGCATATGGACCGTCCCGGAGCTCGTGAGCTCCAGCTTCAGGATCGTATCGGTTTTTCTTTTCAGCACGCCGCTCCAGGATTCACCGGGAGCGACTGCCGCCGTGATCGCAGGCTCCGGGCTCTCCGTGACGGTTTCGGTTTCCTGGGGTTGCTCAGTTGCTTCTTCTGTCCCGGACTGTTCGGTTTCGTTCGTTGCCTCCGGTTCGGTATCGGCAGAAGGAGTCTCAGTCTCTTCCGGTATTGTTTCTCCCGGTATTGTTTCTTCTGTCTCGTCCTGATCGGTTTCCCCTGTGGATTCTACCCGGGGTTCCTCGTTTTGCTCCTTCCCTGCTTCTTCTCCGGTTTCTTCAGGTTCTTCTGCTTCTGCAGCTTCCTCGGGTTTTGTTATTTCTTCCGTTTCCTTGGGAACCATCTCGCTGCGGAAAGTGTATTCCGTCTCATTTTCCGCAGTCAGGGTGATTATGAAGTTTTCGTCTTTCCGGAACGGCCGGACAAAGGTGTAGATGTGGCCGTCTTCATCCTGCCGGGCCAGAAAAACTTCCCGGTCGTCGAAGGTCACCCGGACGGTGTTTTCCGCTTCCGGATCCAGGTCCAGCGTCAGGATAAACCGTACGTCCCCGTACCTGCCGGACTGGACATTGAGCCCTTTGGTCTCTCCGCGGTGAAGGATTCCGCCCGTTTCCTTTCCGACCGCAACCGTGGGGTATTCCGGGAGCTGGTCCTCCTGGTCCTCTTCCACCGGCTGCGTTTCCGCCGGCTGCAGTTCCTGGAACTCTTCCCCGTCAGACGGTTCCCCTGCAGGCTCCTCTTCCCTGGGTTCCTCCCCCGCTTCCTGCGGTTCTTCGGAAGGCTGTTCCTCCGCAGGCTGCTCTTCTGCAGGCTGCTCTTCTGCCGCGTAGGTTTCTTCAGGCAGCAGTTCACCTGCATAGACAGGTGCCGGCAGATAGCTCAGCAGCATTGCGCAGGTGCACAGGATGGAAAGGATCTTCTGCAGTTGCTTTTTCATGTTCTGGCTCCTTTTGTTTCCGGTCTTTCCCGGGGAAAGAATATCGAGAAAAACGGTTACAGGATTTGTTTGAATAGTTACATCTGAGCAAGCGTGTTTCCGTTTGCCATTTCATTTTATCTTACCATTCATTTGCTTTGGAATCAAGCATTTTCAACGTATTTGTACTGTTTTTAGAGTACAGATACCTTCGCTTTATCCGCCGAATAGTTACTTATGTTTTTGTAAATTAACAATGATAAAATATATATCGGTATCGCTGACAAACTATACCGGATTATTCAGCCATCCACTGCCCGTTCAGCCATTGGATCCGGGCGCGCACGTAATCCGCGATCCCCCGGGCCAGTTCGATCCGGGCGCCGCCTTCCGGCCCCAGGTCGCCGGAAAGGGCCTCGCAGTCCTTTTCCACCTGACGAACCGTTTCCTCCAGCACTCCGTTCTCGGCGAGCCCGTGCCATTTCTCCTGTACGATTTCCCGGAAGCCGTCGATCTTCATCGCCAGGATATACCAGGGATTGGACGGGTCGTAGCCCGTCAGTTTTTTCTGGAACGTGGACGCGTAATAACCGCCGTCCGGCGGCTCGGAATAAGCCCAGCTGGAATCCCACGGGCTCAGGAAGGTCAGTTTAGGATATCGGCTCTCCGGGGAGAAGTCCACCGCCATGAAGAAGCTTCCCATGCCCACGTCGTAATTTTGGATCAGTTCCTCCAGAATCAGCATATTTGCCAGCGATTCCAGGTCAATCACCGAGCTGACGGCCTCCAGTGGGGTTTCATATACTCCTTCCGCCGGGACCGCCTGCTGGTCCTCGCTGAGCATCATCGGGCAGCCGTTCTCCGCCGCTTCATACAGGATGCTGAAAACCCCGGACAGGTATTTCCGGATAAAGGTCTTCTGGTCCTGGGAGACCGTATCGCTCTTGATGCTGTATGCCCGGTCCGGGAGGATGCGCTTCGTTCCGGCGATATCTTCCACCGCCGACCGGGATGGGATCTCGAAAAACGGATGGTCGTCCGGGTCCGGGTAGTTGTCCATCTCGAGCAGGTATCCGATTTCGATCCCCGTCTCGTCCTCATGGGGTTCGTATACGTCGATCCGGCCTTTTGCCGCCTGGCTCTGCTCGCAAAGCACGTAGATTCCCCGGTATACGTCGTTGATGTAGAGGTTGACGTAGCAGGAATCGCTGCTGTAATACTTTCCCCCGAAGATGGCTTTCGCCAGGTGGAACGCCATGTAATCCGTCGCCAGGTTTTCATAGGCGCGCAGCAGGACCCAGCTTTTGTATTTCTTCCCATCATGCAGTCCCAGCAGGTTCTGCTTTTCCGTGAACTTGATCCGGTAGGGCTTCTCGTCCCCCTGTTCGGCGGTCGAATTGCCCCGGACCCGGATGCCGCCCTCCGCGGTCAGTTCATACGCCGCGTCGCAGTTGAACACCCG
>Ga0265298_10002708_pt1 | contig 24246 bp, 23 predicted proteins | sample AusTroGonzalo_MG_3_FD_193486 | JGI IMG/M metagenome (GOLD analysis project Ga0265298, IMG submission 193486) | Bovine rumen microbial communities from tropical cattle in Woodstock, Queensland, Australia - Gonzalo_01 | ecosystem: Host-associated > Mammals > Digestive system > Stomach > Rumen ...
TGAACCAGTGATTCTGTTTAACTTCCTGAACTATATCCTGCTCAGCGTGATCGCCTATGAATGGTTCATGTATATGGCGGCATCCGTCGGCCTGAGAGCCCGGAACAGGCGGTCCATCCGGAGGCTGTGCCTTCTTCCCATGCTCGTATCCGTGGCAGGTATTGTCATTGCTTACATGACCGCGCCTTTTTTCTGGGTTTCGGAAAACGGAGAACTGAACGACCTGTACTATCCGATGATGGTGGCAGTGCCGATCCTTTATCTGCTTGCTGCTTTAGTCTTTTCCATGATCAAAGCAAAAGAGACGGAATCCAGGGAAGAAAAACAGCTGTTCCGCCTGATCGGGATTTATCCACTGGGGATTATCGTTTTCGGGCAGATCCAGATATTTATCCTGAACGCGCCGCTGTTCTGTTTCGGCTGCACAATCATGATGCTGTTTTTCTATATTCAGAATATGCAGACGCTGGTATCCGTGGACTCCCTGACGCGGCTGAATAACCGGGGGCAAATCAACCGGTATATGGCGCAGACACGGTATAAGGACAATACCAGAATATACATTATGATGATCGACATCAACTGCTTCAAGGAGATCAATGATACTTTCGGACACGCGGAGGGGGACCGCGCGCTGATCCTGGTATCGGATGTGCTGAAGCAAACGGCGGACCACATCCGGACGCCCGCATTCCTCGGCCGGTACGGCGGCGACGAATTCACCATTTTTATCCAGACACAGGATGGGGATGAATTCCTGGAGCAGGTGGCGGAATCCATCCGGAACAGCCTGGCGGAAAAGCAGCGGGAGAACCAACTGCCGTATGAGCTGAAGGTCAGCATCGGATATGACGCCCTGCGGGACCAGAACGATACCATGGAAGCCTGCATGATCCGGGCGGACGGGAAACTGTACGAAAACAAGCGCGCCTCGGGTGCGGGAAGATAAACGGAGAACGGGATGGACTATACGGTGCAGCCCGCGGAAGACGGGAAGAAACTCAGGATGATCCTCCGGGGCAGCATGGGGGTCAGCTATACTGCACTGAAAAGCGCGAAGTGGAACGGCCGGATCCGGGTCAACGGAGAGACCGCGCATACAGATCTGACTGTCCGGACGGGAGACCTGGTCAGCATTGACTGGGCGGAAGACGCACCGGTTTATTCGCTGCGCCCTTTTCCGCTGCCGGTACCGGTCGCGTACGAAGACGGCGACCTGCTGGTGGCGGACAAACCGGCAGGACTCGCCAGCCAAAGCAGCCGGAATCATCCGGACGACTCCCTGGAAAACGCCCTTTATGCCCGGGAAGGCTGCCCGGCAAACTATGTTTACCGGCCGGTGAACCGGCTGGACAAGGGAACCGGAGGCCTGATGGTCATCGCCCGGAATCCGCACAGCCAGCACCTTCTGCAGCAAAAGCTGCATACGCCGGATTTCCGGAGACGGTACCTGGCGCTGACGGACGGATGCCCGGATCTGCCGGAGGGGATCATTGACGTACCGATCGCCAAAGCGCCGGGAGCGACGGTCAGACGGCAGGCGGATCCGGCAGGAAAACCTTCTGTGACCCGCTACCGGGTGCTGGAGGAGCGGGCGGGAAAAAGCCTGATCCTGCTGGAACTGGAAACGGGAAGGACGCACCAGATCCGGGTGCACCTGAGCCATATCGGCTGCCCGGTCTGCGGCGACTTCCTGTACGGGAGGGAAGCCCCGGAACAATTTCCCGGGTGCTTTGCCCTGCACAGCGCCGGACTGATCCTCAGGCATCCGGTGAGCGGAGACATACTTCAGCTGACATCGCTCCCGTCCTGGGCGGAAAATACGGACCCTTCTGTTCTTTTGATGGACTTCCATTGACTTTCAGAAGGAAGATTATGTAAACTATTGGAAATCCCCTGAAAGGAATGCAGAAACGATGACCATTATTGACCTGCTGGAAAGAAATGCCCGGGAGTGGCCGGACGACGTCGCCCTGGTGGAAATCAACCCGGATCAGCCGGAAACCCGCCGGATCACCTGGCACGAATTCGAACTGGTGGAACCCAGCGTAAAACAGCCGCACTACCGCCGCGAAATGACCTGGGCGGTTTTTAACGAGAAAGCAAACCGGATCGCCAATATGCTGCGCAGCCACAAAGTCGGCAAGGGAAGCAAAGTGGCTATCCTGATGATGAACTGTATCGACTGGCTGCCGATCTATTTCGGAATCCTGAAAACCGGCGCGGTCGTGGTTCCGATGAACTTCCGGTATGCCGCCAGCGAGATTGAGTACTGCCTGAAGCTGTCTGAGAGCAACGTGCTGATCTTCGGGCCGGAGTTTATCGGCCGGATCGAGGAAATTGCCGACAGAATTCCCAATGTCGCCCTGGTGTACGAAGGCCCGGGATGCCCGAGCTTCGCGGAGGATCTGGTGGAACTGATCAATGAATCCAGTTCCAGCTTTCCGCCCTGCGAGCTGAGCGAAAACGATGATGCTGCCATCTACTTCTCTTCCGGCACCACCGGTTTCCCGAAGGCGATTCTGCATAAGCACCGGAGCCTGATCCATTCCGCCCGGGTGGAACAGGCGCACCACTTCCAGACGAAGGAGGACTGCTTCCTCTGTATTCCGCCCCTGTACCATACCGGGGCGAAGATGCACTGGTTCGGCAGCCTGATCAGCGGCGGCAAGGCTGTGATCCTGAAGGGAACCCGGCCGGAAACCATCCTGAAAGCGGTCAGCAGCGAGCAATGCACGATCGTATGGCTGCTGGTGCCGTGGGCGCAGGATATCCTGACCGCGCTGGACAGCGGGGAACTGAAGCTGGAGGACTACAAGCTGGACCAGTGGCGCCTGATGCACATCGGCGCACAGCCCGTGCCCCAAAGCCTGATCAAGCGCTGGCTCCAGTATTTCCCGAACCACCAGTATGATACCAACTACGGCCTGAGCGAGTCCATCGGCCCCGGCGCGGTGCACCTGGGTATCGAAAACGTCCGCAAGGTCGGCGCCATCGGTATTCCCGGATACGGGTGGGAAGTCAAGATCATCAACCCGGACGGATCCACCGTGAAACAGGGCGAAGTCGGCGAACTCTGCCTGAAGGGCCCCGGTGTTATGGTCTGCTATTTCAACAATCCCCAGGCTACGGCGGATACCCTGAGGGACGGGTGGCTGTTGACCGGAGATATGGCGAAGCAGGACGAGGAAGGCTTCATTTACCTGGTAGACCGGAAGAAGGACGTGGTCATCACCGGCGGAGAAAACCTGTATCCGGTGGAAATTGAAAACTTTATGGCAGCCTACCCGCCGATCAAGGACGTGGCGGTGATCGGCCTGCCGGACGCCCGGCTGGGCGAGATCGCCGCAGCCATCGTTGAACTGGTCCCGGGCGCAACGGCGACGGAGGCGGATATCATGGAGTTCTGCATGGGCATGCCGCGGTATAAGCGCCCCCGCAGGATTATCCTGGCGCCTGTGCCGAGAAACGCCACCGGCAAAATCGAAAAGCCGAAACTGAGGAAAATGTACGGCGGGGAAGGACTCGTAGACAGCCAGAATAAGTCCTGAGAAAGCAGTCCCCTTCGTGCGGCAATACCAGAATAATGATTGAAAGTCGGAGATGAACAGATGAAGAAGCTTTTGATTGGAAATGAAGCGGCGGCGTGTGGGCTTTATGACGGCGGGCTGGGCCTCGTATCCAGCTATCCGGGAACCCCTTCCACGGAAATCACGGAATTCCTGGCCCTGCATGACGATATCCATTCCGAATGGGCGCCGAACGAGAAAGTGGCCATGGAGACCGCCTTCGGGGCCAGCCTGGCTGGTATGCGCGCCGCCTGCGGCATGAAGCATGTGGGGCTCAACGTGGCCGCGGATCCGCTGTTTACAATGAGCTACACCGGGGTTACCGGCGGACTGGTGATCTGCGTGGCGGACGATCCGGCCATGCATTCCTCCCAGAACGAGCAGGATTCCCGCCACTATGCCATCGCGGCCAAGGTGCCGATGCTGGAACCTTCCGATTCCCGGGAAGCCTATACGTTTGCGAAGGCTGCCTTTGCCCTGAGCGAAGAATATGATACCCCTGTAATCCTGCGGATGTGCACCCGGATTGCCCACAGCCAGTGCGTGGTGGAGCTGGGCGAGCGGGAAAACGTACCACTGAAGGAATACGTCAAACAGCCTTCCAAGTATATTATGATGCCCGGATACGCCAAGCAGCGGCATCCCATCGTGGAGGAACGGACGGCGAAGCTCAGGGACTACGCGGAAAACTGCCCCTTCAACCGGGCGGAAATCGCGGAAGGATCCGACATCGGTATTATCACCTCCGGCTGCAGTTATCTGTATGTGAAGGAAGTGTTCGGAGACAACGTCAGCGTGCTGAAAATCGGCATGCCCAATCCGCTGCCGGAGAAGCTGATCCGGGACTTTGCCGCAAAGGTGAAGAAACTCTATGTGATCGAAGAACTGGATCCGGTGATCGAAAACCATGTAAAGGGCCTGGGCCTTAAAGTGACGGGAAAGGAACGCTTCTCCGCGATCGGCGAGTTCAGCCAGAGGACGATCCGTGAAGCGTTTGCCAAAGAGGGCGTCCTGATTGAGGGAATGCCGGAAGCCCAAGGGTCCGCACCGGTCGTGCCAGGCCGTCCGCCGATGATGTGCGCCGGATGCCCGCACCGGGGAATGTATTACACCCTGGTCAAGAACAAGATCACCGTGATCGGGGATATCGGCTGTTATACGCTGGGGGCTGTGGCGCCCCTGAACGCGCTGGATTCCACCCTGTGCATGGGCGCCAGCGTTTCCGGTATCCACGGGTTTAACGCGGCCCGCGGCACGGAGACGGAAAAGAAGACCGTGGCTGTGATCGGAGACAGCACCTTTATGCACAGCGGAATGACCGGACTGGTGAATATTGCCTACAACGCCACGAATTCCACCGTGATCATCCTGGATAACAGCATTACCGGGATGACGGGCCATCAGCAGAATCCGACGACGGGATACAATATCAAGGGCGATCCCGCGGCAAAGGTCAATCTGGAAGCTTTGTGCAAGGCACTGGGTATCAACCGGGTGCGGGTTGTGGATCCCTATGACCTGAAAGCCTGCGAAACAGCCGTGCTGGAGGAACTGGCCGCGGAAGAACCTTCCGTTATTATCTCCCGGCGTCCATGCGTGCTGCTGAAGTATGTGAAGCCGAAGACTCCGCTTGCCGTGGATCCCGGTAAATGCCGGAGCTGTAAAAAGTGCATGAAGATGGGCTGCCCGGCGATCAGCTTCCGGGACGGTAAAGCCTGCATCGACCGGACCCTGTGTGTCGGATGCGGCGTATGTGAACAGCTGTGCGCGTTCGGCGCCATCGGAGGAGGAGAGAAGGCATGAAAACCACCAGCGTAATGATTGTCGGTGTAGGCGGGCAGGGAAGCCTGCTGGCGTCCAGGCTGCTGGGTACCCTGCTGACGAATGAGGGATACGATGTCAAGGTCAGTGAAGTTCACGGCATGAGTCAGCGCGGAGGAAGCGTCGTGACGTATGTCCGTTACGGCGACCAGGTATACAGCCCGATCGTCACGGAAGGCGAGTGCGACTATATCATCAGCTTTGAAAAACTGGAGGCTGCCCGGTATGCTGCCTGCCTCCGGAAGGGCGGAAAGATTATTGTCAATACCCAGCGGATTGATCCGATGCCGGTCATCACCGGCGCGGCGGAATATCCGGATCAGGTGCTGGACGATCTGAAAGCAGACGGTTTTGACGTGGATGATTTCGATGCCCTGACGCCGGCGTTGGAAGCCGGAAGCGCCAAGGCGGTCAACATCGTGCTGATGGGCCATTTCGCGGCCTGCACAGGTATCCCGAAAGAAAAGTGGCTGGCCGCGCTGGAAAAGGTTGTCAAGCCGAAGTTCCTGGAAATGAATATCAAGGCTTTTGAGCTGGGATACGGAAGAAAATAAAAAGAACGTCTGAAACCCTTGAAATCGGGGCTTTTGCCAGATTCCAAGGGCTTTTTGATTCCGCTCAGGAGCAATCCTGGAAAGGGCTCGTGATGTCACCGGCATATATGTGTTCTGAGATAACTTAAAAAACAAACAGAAAAAGACGGAGGGAACCGGTAATGCGGCCAGTCACTAAGGGAGATATAGTATCCGTTCTTCATTCAGTTGGCCTGGAGAAGGGGCACATCGTAATGGTTCATACTTCATTATCCCAGATAGGATATGTGTGCGGCGGCGCACAGACGGTTATTGAAGCGCTCCTTGAAACCGTAGGTGAAGAAGGAACCGTCATGATGCCGACACAGTCGTGGAAAAATCTGGATCCAGAAGACGGCGTACATTGGGATACGGAGGAAGAATACTGGCAGATCATCCGCGACAACTGGCCGGCGTATGACAAACGCATTACTCCGACAAACACCATGGGTGCTGTTTCCGAGATGTTCCGCTCCTGGCCCGGAACGATCAGAAGCGATCATCCCGCCAGATCGGTGGCAGCCTGGGGAAAGCACGCAGAGTATCTCGTCTCTGATCACGATCTTTCCAATATCTTCGGAGACGGTTCTCCGATTGGAAAGCTGTATGAGCTGAACGGCGACGTTTTGCTGATCGGGGTTGGACACGATAAAAATACTTCGCTGCATCTTGCTGATGTACGCGCTGTATACCCCGGCAAACACATCTGCACAGAACACAGCGCCGTGACAGAAAACGGAAAGCGTGTCTGGAAAGCATATGAAACACTTTATGTTGACGGGGAGGATTTTCTTCAAATCGGCGCCGCGTTTGAGCAGGCCTGCACTGTCCGGCAGAGAATGCTCGGTAATGCAGAAATCCGCCTGATGAAGCAGCGGGAGCTTGTGGATTTTGCGACCGACTGGATTCAGAATAACAGGTCATGAAAAAAACAATGCCTGCAACACAGAACTGAAGTTTGGGAGGGGAAATCCAGGTGAAAGCACTTGTTATCAACTGCAGTCCGGTGAGAGACGGCGCTACCGCTGAAATCGCACGCATTGTGTCAGAACAGCTGTCGGGCAGAATGACGGTAAAAAGGATTTGCATTGACGATTATCGGTTCAGCTTCTGCAGGGGCTGCCGGACATGCCATCTTTCTGCAGCATGCATCATGGATGACGACATCCGGGATATCATGAAAGAATTCGATCAGGCCGACATTATTGTCTGCGTATCTCCATCCTATTGGGCAGATATACCGGGACAGTTCAAGGCCTTCATTGACCGGTGCACGCCCTGGTGTAACACCCATGATCCCCACGCGATGATCGCGCCCGGAAAGAGAGGCTACTCTATCGCTTTACGGACAGGACCGGGAATGCAGGAGTGCGAGAGAATCATTCAGAGCATTGAACATTTTTACGGGCATCTGGAAATTGCCCCGTCAGGGCGTCTGGGCTTATGCTCGGTGGAGCACAAGCAGGATGTTTCCGCACGGATGCAGGAAATAACCTGTTTCTGCAGCAGAATTGCCTGAGTTAAATGATTGAATGATTATAGGAATATGAGGTACAGGGGGAGCTTTTTGCTTTGATGAATGGCGTCAAACTGATTTGGATGACGGACGAAATGTATCACTCTTTTTTTCGTGAGTATGAGAATGATCCTGATTTATGTATGCCGGGCCAGGATTATGTCCGCTATGAATACTGCGAAGAAAGGGTTGAGCGATATATTCAGAGACAGCATGAATCAAAGCGGGTAGCGCTTGCAATTCTTTACAATGACGAGATTGCCGGCGAAATAATTTTCAGGAATATCGAAGACCACCAGTTCGCAACAATGGGAATTGTTCTTAAAAACACGAAATACAAGGATCGCGGAATAGGCACGGCAGCGGAGAAACTGGCAGTCTGGTTCGCTTTCTATGAAATGGATATTCCTGTTTTATTTGCCGATACGATACAGGCAAATACACGGAGCCAGCATGTATTGGAAAAAGCAGGGTTTACCTTCATCAGGGAAGATAAGGATTTCAGGTATTATCGGATTGACAGAGCATCTGACCCGGCTCGTCTGACAGAGGAATATTAGCATTCAATCCTTGATTGTGTGCTGCCCGCCGGATCGGATACACATCCGGAAACAAGTCACAAAAGCAGAACAGGCGTCCCCGGAAATAAGGCGGACGCTTTTTTCGTTTTTTTTCAGGAGATCAGTGGCCGGACGTTATGTTTTACCCTGCTGACGACATATATATTGTGAAACCGCTATACAGGGGGTGATGAAATTTGACAGGATAGCGATCAGAACAGATTCGGAAGTCAATACAATGATGGTATGACGGAGGACAACTCATGGCTATTGACGCATGGTTCAGCGATCTCTATGAACGCAACTATGTTTTGCTGTATCGGGTGGGAAGCGTGTTTCTCGGGTATGATCCCGTACAGGAAACCCTGATAGAAGACCAGATCCAGGAAGCTTTTGTCCGGGCCTGGCAGAAGAGATCTGTTCTGAAGAAGCATCCTAATCCGGACGGCTGGCTTACGGAGTGCTTCCGCAGGTGCCTGATGAATGCCTGCAGGAAGAAAAGCAGGGAATTCTTAAGAGTCGGCTGCAGGCATGAAACAGATGATCCCCAGAAACTGGCGGGTTATAAAACCCCTTACTACCAGTTCGTGTATTATACTTCAGACGAATCGGCTGAGCAGGTACAATATGTCATAGAAATCAACGCATATACAGGCGTGATAAACAATTGCTCCGGACCCGGAGAGGAAAACGGATAGTTCAGTAAGGGATGAAAAACAGTTCCTGCTGCGTATAATACAGTGAGACGCAGCAGAATATCTGCTACTGACTAAGGTTGAATACACTGATGAGATTGTGCAGAAATATCAGTTATGCCCTGATTACTGCATCAATTTCTGAAAACAGCGGAGGAGAAAATGCGGAATTATTTCACAATACAGCGATTGCTCGCGTATGCATTGACGATTTTTTTGGTTCCGGCTGCGGGCATCAGCGAAGTAAAAGCTGATCAACATTTATCTGATTATCAATTGAGAAAGGACGCCGAAAGTACTTTATCAGCATGGGTATTTGATGCACACTGGGCAAAAACAGTACCTGATACAGTGATCGCGATATATCATGCCGAGCCGGGTTTCGGAGTTGCCATTCTGAAATACAATCCTTCCGACGGCTTCGCAGTATTGGAAAAAAATGATCAGATGATTCCATCAAAAGGCAGCAGCGCAACGGCCCGCCTGGATGACCATACGCCAGAATATTCTATTGAAATCAGGTGGGAAGACCCGAAAGAAAATGATTACCTGACGCTTCAGGCAGATGATCAGCAGAACTGGAAAATAGTCAGCCTTGAATATACGATCCACGATGGGCAGGAAGACAGGATGGCCTTTTGCCACCTGAGCGAAGACGGGAGGACTGCAGTCATCTCTCCTTTGGTGGACCCGAGGATCGAATGGCCGGTGGAGCAGGAGTTCAGCTTTTCAGAATTTAACCTTGTTGTGGCGCAGGAACTCTGTGAAAATGCGCTTTCGATTCTGAAAGATCCGGAACGTTCCAAAGCAACAGACCAGGGATACCGAGTAATTCATGCCGCCATGGATCAGAACGAACCCGAGATTCCCGGACGCTTTGACAGCAGGATGGATGAAGCGGAAAAGCTGCTGTACCTGACCCGGGAGGATCAGAACGGAACGATTCTTACGGAATGGACATTCCATTGGGAAGAGAAAACAGAAGCCTGGATGCTTGTCCGGGCGGAGCAGACCGAACGTACAAGTACAAAATATGACGAAGACAGCATCAATACTGAATGGATCACCGAAATCACTACTGATGCAGTTCATGTAACCAAATGGCTGAGGGATGTTGATACTCAGCAAGTTCTTTACACGTATTGGGACGTTACTTACCCGAATGTTCTGGATCAGGAAAGCCTTCTCCTGAAACGGATCAATTTTGATACGCCGCCGGTCAATGCCGGCGGATACAACTGGAGCAGAAACTACGGCGCGTATGCAGATCCGACGCTCCTCCCAAAGATGTATGCCAAATTCTTCTCCTGGGGTCAGTATGTGGATGGTTATCTTCAGGAAGACAGAACGCTGTCATTTATCGTGCGAAAAGAGAACGGAGAACTGGTGCTGCTCTGCGGCGCGGATGAAGGTGAATCTGGCTGGGAGTGGGCCGAAAGTTCTCCATTGCCGGAAGACGCGCATTTTGGCGATTCAAACATCATTGATGCGGTCAATATGAATGCGTGGCAAGGCGGCGCTGCCGTCGGTGTGAGAAGGTACGGAAAAGGGAAATGGGGTTTATCCTATGTAAACAGCTATGATTTCTTTGTCGGTCCGGGTTGGATCGGCATGTACGGTGCCGGGATGAATTCGCAGTTCTTTGGCACCCATGCATGGGGAGACATCACCGCTATTGATTGGTCATCCCTGCCGCCGGAGACGTTCGGCATCAAGGAAACAAAGGAGGAGAAGGATGCCAGGCTCAGTGCCATGGTGGATCGGACGGACTGGGCGGTAACCATGCAAAATGATCCGGAAGAGACAACGAAACTGCTGCCGGAAGCCGGAAGAGAAGATTCGTCTCTCGGAAGTTTTTATAACGGAACACCGTTGTTTGTTCTTGAACATGGATCAGAATGGACAAAAGTCAGGATAGGATCGGAAGATTGTACGGGCGCTATGACAGGCTGGATGCGGACGGAGGATCTGGCTTTCGGTGATGAAATGCTGCAAGTAAACCGTGAAGTCATACAGAACCTAAGCGAAAAGGCGTTGAATCACTCTGTTGAACCGTATATCGGTTCAGAAACCGGAATAATTACAGCAGCTCAGTTCTCCGAGTGTCTCGTTATCGGCGAAGTTGAGAAAGGTCAAAAATATGCGATCGTCTATTCTTTGAGGGACGGAAATGTCGGTCTTGTTCCCAGAATGAGCCTGAACAATGGAAACGGATAAGAGAGCATTACCACAGTGTCACCGGGCGGTCCGGCAACATGTTTGACGAAATTGGTATCGCTGCGTCCCGGATCCCCAAAAAAAGGAGCGCCAAGGCACGACGCTCCGGGGAGAGTTTATTTCTTAACTTTGGGCACATGGTATTCCAGATCCTGGTCAAAACGAACCGATTCCGGCGGAACCTCCAGTTCCTCCGGATGATCCATGAAATGAATCACGTCAAAGAAGAAGGCGGCATAGTGCGCCCCGGAACAGACGCGTTCGTCCGCCGTGATGCCGATCGGCAGCACACGGCGCATCCTGGCCTTGCCGTCCCGTTCGACGACGGCTTCCTTCTGGATGCTGCCCATACCGAAAAACAGGCTGACATTGCCGAAGTTATAGATATGGTGCAGCGGATGGTGCAGCCCGATGGATCCGTTGTTGGTGATGTAGAGTCCGCTGTACAGGGGGAGCTCCTGCATCAGCACTGACGGGGCGAGGCCGTACCGGTCCAGCAGCCGCACCAGCCCGACGACGAGTGTAGCGAGACCGGGGACCGCCAGCAGCGCGCTTGCCAGTTTGATCACAAAACCGCCGGTTTCCGCCGCCCGGCTTTTTTCCACCGCGTCGTTCATCCGGTCCCGCACGTCAAAGATCGTGTCTGTCAGATCGAAAAGGATGCGCACGGTGTCTTCGTTGCTGTTGGTATCCTGCGGGTTCTTCAGCACAGTGTATGAGACGGAGCAGTTGTTCCGTGAATAATACTGCTTGTTGAAGATGAAGCGGTTGACTTCCGGGTTCCGGCTGACTGCCCGGACGTAGGACGCCGCCAGGATCTGCATGAAGGTAATCTTCTCACCCTCCGTGCTTTTCTGCGCGATGTAGCGGCTCATTTTTTCGTAATCGGCCTTGTGCTCCAGGAATACCTGCGCGTCGCAGCGCATCGGCATGAGGTAGGGGGTAATCTGTACAATAGGATCCAGCTTCTTCACTCGTCTGCCATCCGGCCTGTGTCCGAACATAGGTCATTTCTCCTCCTTATTATTGATTCATTTCTCCCGTTTTCTTCTTCCGGACAGATTTGGGGAAACGGCGTTCCGTTCCCAGCCCGCCGGCCTGTCCTGCCGGGAGCTTTGCGTTACCGGACGGCACCGCGTTCGCAGCGGTTTCCCCAGAAGTCGATCAGGCTGCCGTTCCGGTACACGCAGATCACCTCGCAGTTGTTGGAACAGCCGCCGCAGTTCCGCTCCCGCGTAACGAATTCCATATTTTCCACGGAAAAATCGAACACCGTCCGCTTCAGCCCGCGCTTTGCGAGGATCGCCGCGCCCATGGCACCCATCAGGTGTCCGTTCTCGTCCACCACGACCGGACAGCCGAGCAGATCCTCGAAAGCCCGCACCACGCCGACGTTTTTGCTGACCCCGCCCTGGAACACCACCGGGGAACAGATCCGCTTGCCTTTGCCCACGTTGTTGATGTAGTTGGAGGCAACCGCCCGGCAGACGCCGGCGATGATGTCCTCCCGGGGGTGCCCCATCTGGATCTTGTGGACCAGGTCCGATTCGGCAAATACGGTGCAGCGCGCGGCAATCAGGGTCGGGTGGGTGGACTGCAGGGCGTAGCCGCCCATGTCCTCCACCTCAATGCCCAGGCGGCGTGCCTGGCTGGAAAGGAACGCTCCCGTACCGGCGGCGCACAGCGTGTTCATGGCATAGTCGACGGCGATTCCGTTCTCCACCAGGATGATTTTGGAATCCTGCCCCCCGATCTCCAGAATAGTCCGAACCTCCGGATGGAAGGTTGTGGTTCCCACGGCATGAGCAGTGATCTCGTTCTTGACGACGGTCGCCCCGACGATGGCACCCACCAGCCGCCGGGCGCTGCCGGTGGCTCCGACGCCGGTAATCTGCCATGCTTTCCGGTCAAACTGCTTTTCCAGCAGCCCCAGCAGCTTCTTGACGGCCCCGATCGGGTTGCCCTCTGTCCAGATATATTCCTGCGCCAGGATGGTGTTGTTCCCGTCGATGATGACGGCCTTGGTGGAGATCGACCCCACGTCGATACCCAGGAATGCGTTCTGCGTGCTCAACGCGCCACCTTCTTTCTCATATCAACCATGTCGTAAAAGGCTTCCAGCCGCGTCATCAGGCCGACGTCGCTGGTCTGGGAGTCATAGGTCAGGTACAGCACGGGGATTTTGTAATCCCGGGACAGGTTGGCCAGCACCGGCATGATATCCGTCTCCGGCATGCAGAAGGCGGATTTGACCTGGATCAGCCCGTCAAAGGCCCGCTCGGCAAAGTTCTGCGCCTGCCAGATATCGGTGGTGGAACTGGCTCCCATGGAATACTCGGTGAAGGCCCTGACACTGGCCTGTTTGTTCTTCTCGCTGTTGCGAAGCATGTCGTTGGTGATGTTCATCAGGCGGTGGACTTCCACCCCCATATCCGCCAGCTTTTGCTCAAGCTCCAGGTTGGAAAAGGGATCCATCACCGTGTAGTAGTCCCCGATAATCCCGATACGGATCGGATCCCGGGGCTTTTCCAGTTTCACGTCCGCGAAGGCGCGGTTCGCGGACCGGTACGCTTCCCGGATCTCCGAGAGGTTCCGTGCGTCATACATGTCGGCGATGAAGTTCCTGTAGATTTTCGAGTATGTCCCCGAGGGATCGAAGCCGCAGTTCTCATAGTAGAATGACGTGGTGTCATCCAGGTGCTCCACCATCTGCGCGGCGTCGTACAGGGCCCGGGCTGCCTTTACCATGCTGCAGCGCGGGTTGATGACCTTCAGCGCCTTCAGCAGATCCCGCATCTTTCCTGTGTTGTACAGGGACAGGTTGATGAATTCAAAGCTGTAGCCCAGGTCCCGCAGGATCTGCTCCTGCAGTTCACCGAAGTAGTTCAGCCGGCATGCCCCATGAACCATGATGATCGTATCCGCCCCGGCCTCCAGCGCCTCAATCATGCTCCCCAGCGTCGTCTTGAACGGCGTGCAGACCAGGTCCGGGCTGTTTCGCGCCCCCAGGTCCTCCGTCCGCCGCGAGAGCGGGGGCGGCAGAACACACTGCGCCTCGAACCCCTGCTCTACGATATATTTCAGGGCACAGTTGTACTCACCGTACCGGGGCAGGGCAACCTTCCGCTGCTGCTTCATACCATTTCCCCTTTCTGGAACCGGATAATATCCAGGAAGCTCTCCAGCCGCGTCTCGATTCCCGCCGTACCGGTCTGCGTGTCCAGCATCAGCGACAGCACCGGAATTCCTTTGATCCGCCGGATCAGCAGCTCGTTGGTCATGGAATCCGGGCCGCAGGGGAAGGCGCTGACCAGGATGATGCCGTCCACCCGGTCCTTCCACAGCAGGACACCCCCGACGATTTCCTCACTGACGATCCAACGGCAGGTGGGGGAGAACTGCGCGCAGGCTTTCCGGGCGGTTTCCGGCTCCGCCGCGTCCGCCCGCAGGCGGATCGTACCCGCAGCGTCCAGATAATCCAGAATGGGCTTGCCCAGGTACGGGTCAGACAGCACATAGCTGTGCCCGGCTACCAGCACCTTCATGCCAGGCTTTCCGGCCAGCTCCCGCTGGGCTGCTTCATCGGCCTTCTGCTTCTGCGCCAGCGCTTTGGACGCCTCCCGCCAGGCCCGCCGGCTTTCCTGAGCCGAAAACCCGAGCTCCACGCCGAACTGCTCGAAGCCCTTCGGTTCCGGGGAACCGTTCTGCGCATCGACATTGCAGGTGATGAACTTCTGCCCCGACGTCCGGAAAATGTTCCGGGCCTGGTCGTACAGCCCTTCGTACCGGGTGCAGAATACCTCGGTGAACCCGTAGTTGCTGTACCTCGGGATGAAGATTTTTTCACACCGACCCACCAGGGCCTCCACATGCCCCATGAACATCTTCAGGGAAAGGCAGCCCTCGTCCGGGGCCAGCCTCGTTCCGGTCTCCAGGATTCCGCGGCTTCCCGGCGGGCTCAGCCCTGTTGTACCCCCCAGCACCTCAAAGAATTTTTCCCACAGTGTTCCGTACCGGTAATACAGCATGGCCCGGGGGATTCCGACCGCCGGCATCCTGTTTCCGCCCATTTCCATCTTCCTCCTGAATCCATACTAAGGAATTGCCGCATCACAATATGTTTTGTTTCAATCCGCGTATGACGTATGCACAGATACTTTTTTATTTTATCATCTTTTGTGAATTCAATCAAAACGGGCGCCATCACAGGATGGCGCCCGGCACAATATGAATGAACAGTATCACTTTCCTGATGTTTCCCCGTTAACAATAGCGGCATACTGATCCTCCGGAATCATGGGGGAACCGATCTCATTGAGCAGGTCCAGGTCGATTTCACCGGTTTCGGCATACTGCTTTCCGGCTTTCCGGACGATCTCCAGTTTCGGTCCGGTCACGACTGCCGCTTCAGGCACGTTGAACATGGGGCTTTCAGGAATCGTAATGATCGTATGATTGCAGGGGAAACACTGCCTGAACTGCGCTACCGCGGGTTCAAAGTTATGCCGGCTGTTCGGGAAACCGCATCCGCAGATCATCATATACCGCAGACGGGAAAAATCCGCCTGGCCGACGTGCTCATAACGGTCGCCGACTTTCTGCATGGCCATGGATGACAGCGGCATCGTGCGGTCCAGCAGCGCCTTCAGCGGAGCGGGCATGCCGTAGCAGTACAGCGGAAAGCTGAACAGCAGCAGGTCGCTGTCCAGGATTTCACCCAGGATGGCCTTCATATCGTCGTCGTGGATGCAGCGGCCGCCGTTCCGTTTGCAGGCGAAACAGCCTGTGCAGTATTCAATATGGCTGTCGATGACGTCAATGACGTGTACTTCCTGGGGAGCGGCGTCCCTCATCCCTTCCAGAAAAGCCCGGGTGACGTGCATAGTATCGCTTTTTTCCCGCTTGGGGCTTCCGTTTAAAACAAGTATTTTCATTTTCGTCTTCTCCTTTGCGCGGTTAATGATCATTTCTACCCTTCAGCATACAAAGTTTCCGCGTTTCCTTTTCCAGCAGCCGGAACACTTTCGTAACCGGGGATCCGTCCGCGACATCCGTCTGCGACGGTGTAATTCAGCCGGACGCTGATCGGCATCATCCTCCTGTTGCTCAGAATGCGACCGACCGTTCTCATATTATAGCGAACGATCGATCGCTGTCAAGCCTTTTTTCAGGATATTCTTCCGGCCATCAATCAAACCGGCAGATTCCTTTCGGCGGATCGGGTGCGCCGCCGCAGAAAAAGGGAGGAAACGGGTACCGGAATGCATCTTGGTTGCTCCTGAGTGCATCCTGGAAGCAGAAATATTGACCGCTCCGCAGATCCCTGTATGATATGTCCTGAGGAACCGCAGAGACACGGCAGATCCTCAGGAGGAAGGTACCGTATGAAAACCATCATTCACGATCTTGGAAAAGAACAGAACGAAAGGCTGCTTGCCGCCGCGGACCAGGTGATCTGCGCGGACGGCCGGTATGCCCCATGTCAAGGCTGCTTCAAATGCTGGACGAAACACCCCGCGGCATGTGAGATGAAGGACGCGCTGTACCAGTCCTGCCGGATTCTCGGAACCAGTGAAGACCTGACCATCATTACCGAAAACCTGTACGGAGGCTACAGTTCCCCGGTCAAGAACCTGCTGGACAGGAGCATCGGAGTATCCACGCCGTTCAGCACATACCGGGGAGGAGAAATGCATCATACGCTCCGTTACGGAGAACGGAACCGTTTGGATGTTATCGCTTACGGGGATATCACCGAAGCGGAAAAACACACCCTGAAGCTGATGACTGAACGCAACGCGATCAATATGGGATTCAGGGAACACAGCATCTCATTCTGCTCAGACGCGGAGGAAGCGGGAGGAACAGCATCATGGAAAAGACCGTACTGATCAACTGCAGCCCGAAAAATAAAATGAGCGCTTCGGGTTTCATCATGAGATTCGCCGGACTCATGGTCCGGGGCAGGAAGGAATACCTGCACCTGCGGAGGCCTTCCGACCGTCCGGGGATTCTGCAGGCGCTGGCGGACGCTGACAAGGTCGTCTTTGCCGTTCCGCTGTATGTGGACGGCATTCCTTCGCATGTACTGCCGTTTCTGCAGGAAATGGAAGGTTTCTGCCGGGAAAAAAACCTGTCCATGAAGGTTTATGTGATTGCGAACAACGGCTTTATCGAAGGCCGGCAGAATGAGCCACTGATGCAGGTGATGGAGAATTTCTGCGGCCGTGCCGGGCTGGAATGGTGCGGCGGCATCGGCATTGGCGGCGGCGTCACGCTGAATGTGGAACGGATCATGCTTCCGGTCATGTTCGGCCTGATGATCCTGAACATGCTGCTCCGCGGCGTTCAGGGGGAAGACATCCTGGAGCCGGTCCGCTCCTTCGGGACCACCATCGGGACGTTCCTGCTCCTCTGCTGCGGGATCATTGCCTTTACCGTCCGCCTGACGTCGCACATCAACAAGGGGACGGATGCGGGAAAACGGTATACGCGCATTATGCTGCCCTCTTTCATCTTTATTCTCTTTGCGGACATCTTTTTCACGATTATCTCCGTTTTACAGGGCGGAATTTTCCGCGGATGGTTTTCCCGCTTAAAACCGGATGCCAATTGCGGTATAATAACAACAAACAATCACTGACACACGGCAAAGGGGAAAAGACATGCGAGTCCGGTTTGAACAGGTAGACGCAAAAGAAAAGGAACAGGCACTGATCCGCGCGGTGGAGAAAACCGCGGATATCCTCAACGCCATGGATCTCCTGGAGAACGGTTCCGGCGGGATCCAGGTGCTCCGGGACAGGAATACCTATTTCTGCAAACTGACGCAGATCTACTATATTGAGTCCGTGGACAAGCGAACCTACGTTTATACCAAAGGCGACTGCTATGAAAGCCGGGAGCGCCTGTATGAACTGGAGGAAAAGCTGGGAATGTACTATGTGCGCATTTCCAAGTCCATGATCGTAAACCTGCGGAAAATTCAGCATGTCAGCGCGGAACCCGGCGGCAGGATGGTCGCTGTTCTCCTGAACGGGGAGCGCGTGGTGATCTCCAGGAGCTATGTCAAAGAGATGAAAAGGAGGCTCGGGATCCAGTGAACATCGCAAAGAAGATCTTTGTCCAGAGTATGGCCATCTCCACAGGCATCCTGTTCCTGAACGGAATCAACGCGGTCATCCAGCATTTTTCCGGAAACGATATTACCCTGCAATGGTATCATCCCATTACCATTGTCATGACCGGGATCCTCTGCGCTCTGCCAACGGTGCTGCTGCGGGATGAGGACCAGTGGGACAGAAAAACATTCTGGATCAGGGTATCCGTCCACTGCCTGTCCCTTTACGCCATAGTGATCGGCGCGGGCCGGCTTTTCGGATGGTATACCGATCCGGTCAGCTTCATCAGCGTGAGCATCATCTTTTTCCTTGTCTATGCTTTTGTCTGGCTTACCAGCCACTGGCTGGACAAGCAGGACGAAAAGAAGATCAATCATGCACTGGATACGATCCGGGATAATGAGTAAATAAGATTACCATCCCTTTTTCACCATTTGTGTGGTATACTGTCATCAAGGACGTGAATGCGTCAAAGCGTCCCTGACACGAAGATAGAGAGGAAAAGGGATATGCGGAAATGGATGGCTGTCCTTCTGGCGGGAATTCTGGGATTGTTTCCCGCAACGGGATTGGCGGAAGGAATCACCGCATATAAATATATAGATGCTTATGATGACGCGATTACAATTGATGATAAAGAAATAGAGAACAATACTATCGAAGCTGTCAATATTAATGATTACAATAAAGAGCCAATTAAAATTCTCAGTTATACAAAAGATACTACATTAATCATAAAAAAGGGAGTCCGTATAAAAACCAGGGGAGATTACGGAATGTGGATGCTGGCCCAATATGGATTTGCCTCAAGCATACTGGCAGGACAGGATATTTTCCTGAATGGATCTATGAATTATGGGGTTCAACTTGAGGCATTTGAAAATTCTTCTGTGAATTTTGACGTTAAAAGCAATGTTGCAGCCAAAGCCAGTATTTATACAAATGAATTTAAGGCTGTTCGTATTCAAGTTTATAATGGAAACGGTGTTAAGGTGAAGGCGAACATTGCCGGCACTTTGAAATCAGAAGGAAAAAATGCCACAGGTTTATCAATTTTTGAAAGAGTTGACCAGCCGAGTGAAGAAGGCAGCGAGGTATCAGTCACGATCGGCGGGGGAATTATAGCTGACTGCAATGGTATAGAGATTAACAGCGACTCGCAGGAAAAGGAATTTGACCTGCGATATTCCATTGTTGTGACCGGTGACGTGACAGCAAAAGAAGGCTATGGTCTTTCTGTCAATACACCGTATGCCAGTACCGTTGTGATCGATGGTACACTGAGCGGCGGGCAGGGTGCGGTGCAAACCAGCGAAAAAGTAAGCGAAAACCTGACTTTGGCTGCCTGGAAGATTGATCCGAAAAACGGCGCGTATGCGGTTGGCGGTGATGGCAAAAGAAATGAGGACGCCGAAAAGAATCTTTACTACATCATCCGTGTGAACCAGCCGGAAGAAGGCGGAACGCTCTATACGGAGAATACTGCGGACATAGCGGGCTATGACTGCGCGAAGGCAGGCGACACAGTGTATCTGCTGGGGAATTTGGAGAAAGGCTATGAGATGCTGGCGGCCTTCTGGGATGAGAACCTTACACAGAAAATGACTGTGGGCGGCAAAAACCGCTTCTGTATGCTTGTTCCCGCAGGAGGGGGCGTGACGCTGTCAGCGATCCTGCGCAAGCCAGTACATGTCAAGCCTCAGTCCGTGCGCCCGGATTATCATGTGACTTACAGGGAAGCCGAAAGCTTTGACACCTGGATTCCCGTGGAGTAAAGGATAGCAGGGGACTCCCCGGCCGTATTGAGCGCTTCCTGCATAGATGGTATTATCCAAATGAAGCGGGCATTTTTGGAATGGAGGGACGATCATAGCATGGACCGGAAAAAGCAGACTCTGGAATACTATCGGGTCAACGCGGACTCTTTTGTCGAGGGAGCGATGAAGGCGGATCTGTCCGCGACCAGAAAAAAGTTCACCGCGTTCCTCCCCGCCGGGGCGTTTATCCTGGATTTCGGCTGCGGACCCGGGCGGGATACAAATGCTTTCCTGGAAGCCGGATACAAGGTGGACGCGATTGACGGGTCGCCGGAAATGTGTGCCAGGGCTTCCGAATATACCGGAATTCAGGTCAAAAACATGCTGTTCAACGAACTGGACGCCCGGAACCGGTATGACGGGGTCTGGGCATGTGCATCCATCCTGCACCTGCCGGAGGAAGAACTCACAGAAGTGATCCGCAGGATTGAAACAGCGCTGAAAAACGGCGGTATATTCTACACCTCTTTCAAATACGGAGAAGGCGCCAAAGACCGTGGCGGGCGGTTCTTTACCGATTATACGGAGAAATCACTGCCGGTATACTGGGCTTCCGTGACATCCATGAAAATCATTGACCTGTGGATTTCACACGATACCCGCCCGGGAAGGGAAGAGGAGCGGTGGACCAATCTTCTGGCCGGGAAATCATCCATAGAGAAGGACCTATGAAATCGCATGAGATCAGAAAGCTGTCTGCCATTCTGCTTGCTCTTGCCCTCCTGCCGGCCGGAGCCTTTGCCTGCACGGCCATTTATGTCGGATCGGCGCTGACGTCAGACGGAAGCACGATTTTCGCGCGACAGGAAGAGTATAAAACGGATGAAGGCTGGCCTAAACGTTTTGAGGTGATCCCGGAAGGCGTCCACGCAGCCGGAGAGGTATATACGGGCTGTTATGGATTCAGCTGGGTTTTTACGCATGACAGCTATGGATATACGGCGTTCTGCGATAACACGTTCCAGACGGCCTGCCCGGACTGCGGAGGAACCCATACGCATACGCCTTATCAGGCAGCCGGGACAAACAGCAGGGGAGTAAGCGTTACAGCTACAGAAACGCTTGTGGGAAACGACGCGGTTACAGCCGTGGATCCGTATAATACCGAATCCGGGATTGAAGAAGCGGAGATTCCAACCATTTTGCTGAGCGAAGCGTCCTCAGCCCGTGAAGCGATGCTGCTCCTGACCTCCATATACGCGACCACAGGAGCAAGCAGCGGCGGGGGTGTGATCGTGGGAGACGCCGATGAGGTCTGGTATATTGAGAACATGAGCGGAAAACAGTATGCCGCGGTCAGGCTGAACGCGGATCTGCTGTTTGTCTGTCCCAATATTTCCGTTATCGGCCTGATCGATATCCATGATAAGGAAAATGTGGTTGTATCTGACGGGCTGATTGAAACCGCAGTCCAAGCAGGAACATTTGTCGGAAATGCGGAGGCGGGGCTGATTGACTACGCGGCATCCTATGACAACGCGCCTGAATCAACCTATCTCCGGCTGGCGGCAGGACTGAATTTTCTCTCGGGGGATCATACCTATCCTGCGGATCTGACGCGGTCTGGGATAACCGGGAGCGCGTTCAGGATTTCCAACGTGGATCCAGAAGGGAAGACGGCTGCCCTGTATACCAATATCCGGCTGAAAGGGAAAACGGATATCAGGGACGTGATAGAATTCTTCCGGCAGGAGCCGATCAGCCGCCACAAGAGCCTGGAAACACATATCTTCCAGATCAGCGATTCTACCGTTTACGGGACAGTGGAGTGGATCTCGATGGCCGATAACCGGACCAGTGTTTTCGTGCCGTATTACCCGATGGAGACAACAGACGTACTGGAAAGTTTCCGTACGGAAACCGCCATGCCGGAGCATACAGAGGAAAAGCCTTCCGAAGGCCTGTGTTACGCGATGAAAGACGGAGGCTGGGGCCTCTACCCGGATGGCTGGATCAATTCATGGTACTGGGTTTTCACCAGACTGGAGCATATCGCCAGAGAGGATGAAGCGGCAGCGGTTCAGATCAGGGAGAAAATGGACGCGCTGCAGGATGAAATCTGTACATCCGGGGAGAGCGGAAATCCTGCTGCAGAGAAATGCTGGCGTGAAGCACTGAACCTTTTATCCGGGTTTTAAAGACAGCCATTCTGGGTATTATGCGCCGGTTCCCCGGAATCAGCCCCGCTCACACCTGAGAAAAACTCAATCCTGACTGCCGCTCATCACACATCGTATCAGTTATTATATTTCCTTCATATACCTGAACGCAGGCGGGAGAACGCTGCCCTGTCCATGGAAAAAAGGGATTCCGGCAACCCGGGCAGAAATAATAATTCTGAAAAAAAGGCCTGAATGGAGGTTTCTCTCATGGATCAGAATAAAAGCGGCGGGAAAAACGGCGATGCTTTCAGGCCCTACGTCCCTCCGGAAAAAAGCCCGCCTGAGCTGACCCCCGCCTCCGTCATTGTCGGTGTGCTTCTCGCAATCGTGTTCGGCGCCGCCAACGCCTATCTCGGACTTCGGGTCGGCTTGACCGTTTCCGCCTCCATTCCGGCTGCAGTCATCTCGATGGTCATGATGCGCGTCATCCTCCGGCGCAGGTCGGTGCTGGAAAGCAACATGGTGCAGACGATCGGGTCCGCCGGGGAATCACTGGCAGGAGGTGTGATCTTCACCAAAACCTGAGATATATAGCATTGCTGAATGCTTATATTATAACAGGACGTGCTCAGCTTTTCAATGTGAAGATACGGGGATCGTTTAGAGATCACTTAAGGAAAAGCAGCTTTATTCGGTTTCCGCCGAAACTGTCCTTGCTCAGGCGAAGCAGGTTAAGACTTCACTCGGGCAGATTCCGGCGGATCGTACTTTGTTCAGCGTTTCCTTAATGAATGGAACGTTAACCGTTCAGTTTGTTTGCACCGCCGGAGGAGACGATCCGGATGGCGCGGTGCAGGTTAGCAATTTCCTGCAGGCCGGAAGCGGTGGCCTGCTCACCGTCCAGGCTCCAGTGAATACCGGGCTCGGCTTCGATCAGGAACCGGGAGGAACGGATAAAGATCAGGCTCGGATCGTTATAGTTTTTTGCGCCGAGGGCGCTCAGTACCCGGTTCAGGGCCAGCAGATCCTCCGGGAAAGGAATCAGCAGAGCTTCAAACAGCCCATCGCTCATATGCACCGCTTTATTATCCAGTTTCAGCACGCCGCCCAGGGAAGTTGAATTGCAGACGGCGCCGAAGAGATAATCCGCTTCATACTCCCGGTCGTTCGCCGTGATCTTCAGATGCACCGGACGCACATCCGCCAGGGAGCGGATTCCCTCCAGAATATAGGCGGCATGACCGAGGACGTTTTTGGCAGCCTGGGACGTGGAATAGGAAACCGAGGCAAAGAGCCCGAAGGACGCGATATAGGTAAAATACCGGTCCGGCCCGAAAAACCCGATATCCAGCGGGCGGGGCTCCCCGGCGGCGATATCCCGGGCAGCCTGGAGCACATTGGTGCTGATTCCGAGGCCGTTGGCGAAATCATTGGTGCTGCCGCAGGGAATGTAGCCGACGGGAACGGCATGGCCGCCGGCAAGCAGGCCGGAAATGACTTCATTCAGGGTGCCGTCCCCGCCGCAGGCGACCACCAGGTCCGCTTTTCCGGAATAAAACTCCGCGAATTCATCCGCATCCCCGTGCTTTTTCGTCAGGAAGACCGTGGGCAGATAACCGGCATCGCTGAAAATCGTCAGGATATCCGCTATAAATCGGCGGCCCTGCCTGGTGCCGGCATTGGGGTTCATGATCAGAGACAGCTTTTTCACGGAACGCTTCCTTTCAAAAACGACCGGGCAGGGGCGCCCGGTCAGGGACTGCCGGACCCTCTCCGGCATTTTTTAGTGCCGGATCAAGTATAAAACATACCGGCAACAGTGTAGCACAAAACCCGCCATATCCCAAATCATTCGGAAATTTTTGCAGATTTAACAATTTTGGAACAAGTTCTTCATTGAAATGTTCCTAAAAACGGCGTATAATTCACACGTCGGCGGACAAAATGTTCGTGTTTTGGAGGAAAAACCGTGAAAAAACTGCGCCGGATGATCATGGAACAGGGGAAGGGAATCGGCAACGATATCGTAAAGGTGGATATGTTCCTGAACCACCGGATCGATACCGACATCCTGTTTGATATGGGACGGGCCTGGGCTGACGAATTCAGAAAAGAAAAGCCGGACCTGGTGCTGACGGTGGAAGCCAGCGGAATCGCGATGGCCCTGGCAGCGGCGCACGCGCTGGGCGATCTGCCGGTCGTGTTTGCAAAAAAATCCGCTACGGTTGTGCAGAACGACGAGATGGTGCAGGCACC
>Ga0265298_10002710_pt1 | contig 24226 bp, 18 predicted proteins | sample AusTroGonzalo_MG_3_FD_193486 | JGI IMG/M metagenome (GOLD analysis project Ga0265298, IMG submission 193486) | Bovine rumen microbial communities from tropical cattle in Woodstock, Queensland, Australia - Gonzalo_01 | ecosystem: Host-associated > Mammals > Digestive system > Stomach > Rumen ...
TCAGCGGTCCAGACCTCCAGTACGGACGGAATGTACACGGTGCAGGCCGGCGACAACTTGTACAGCATTTCCAGACGGTTCTCCACGACGACCGACATGATTCGTCGCCTGAACAACATGGGGACATCCAACGCCATCCATCCGGGGCAGGTCATCCGGGTTCAGGGGGAAGTCATTGATGAGGAGGATTCCGCTCCTGTGAATCCGGGAGAGGTTGTCCATACGGTGAAGAAGGGCGAAGGCCTTTGGGACATTGCTCGCCAGTACAAGGTAACGATAGAGGAAATTGTGCGTTGGAACGGGTTGAACGATACAAAGGTCAAGCCGGGTGAACGTCTTAAAATAGTCAAAAAACAGTAAACTTTCGTAAACAAAGTGGCCGGTGGGTTATTTCGGCCAAGCCAGGAAAAAGGAATTTGGTGTAAATTGTTTTTTTTCTGTACGATTTTACTAAAAAAAAGTGTAGTTTTAGCATTAGATTTATAACAACCATTCTTCTGGAGCTGAAATGATGAAGAAAAAAATATTTGGCATGTGCGCTTTGAGCTTGTTGCTCGCGATGACCGCTTGCGATGATAAAATGGACCCGAATAACCCGCAATCCGTACGTAAGGAACTGACCAAGAGGAAGATTCCTTTTACGCCGAACCAGTTCGTGTCTTATGCTGCAAATGGCGATACGGCCAAGATGACGTTGTTCCTCCAGGCTTCGTTCGAGATTGATGCTGCTGCCGACAATGGCAACAATGCTGTGGCTATCGCAGCCAACAAGGGCAACATCATGTCGCTCAACTACCTTTTCGCTCACGGTGCAAAAGCCGATGTCCGCAACAGCAATGGCGAAGCGGTCATTGACAACGCTGTCATGATGGGCAACAAGGAAGTGGTCTCTATCCTTCTTGAACAGTTGAAGAAAGAAGGTGCTGACCCGGCTGGCCTGAGTAGCGCTGTGCTGATTGCCGCTAAGCGTGGCAATGTCGATGTGCTCGAAATGCTTGCCAACGCGGGTGCTCCGCTCGATGTCCGCGGCCCGGACGGTTACCTGCCGCTCCATTGGACCGTCAAGAGTGGTAACTACGACGCGATGGTGTTCTTGCTGGACAAGGGTGCCGATGTGAACGCCAAGTGCGGCCAGGGCTATTCTGTGCTTGACTGGGCGACCAACGAAGGTTATCCGCGCCTGATCAAGGAACTCAAGAAGCGCGGTGGCAAGAATACTCCGAAGTATTTCAAGGATTCTAAGTAATCTTTTGCTTTATTTGCAAAGATAACATTGCATTTTTTTTGACCTCGGCTTTTTTGGCCGAGGTTCTTTTTGTATTTTTCGCACTATGAAATTTCATACCGTCCAAAAACTGTTTCTCTGCTTGTGCCTAAGCAGTATTTTTGCTTTTGCGCAGGAAACCGTAGAACTTGTCCGCCGGCAGATAAAGGCTGTCGAGCTGGAAACTTCCCGCGAAAAATCTCTCCATGATGCCGAAAAGAAGCGTCATGCTGAATTCATCGAGGTGGGCCGCAAGAAGGTTCAGGCGCTCTCCGCCCAGAACAAGGCCCTGCTTGCCGAAATCGATTCGCTCAAGGCCGAAATCAAGAACCTGGATGACGCTCGCCAAAAGACAACTGGGACTATCCACTGGTACGAAAGCCGCAAGCAGAAGTACCAGGAATCCCTGGCCAAGGTCATTGACTCGCTCGCTCCTGCGTTCGAGGCTGACTTCCCGTACAAGAACGAAGAAGTGGTCAAGAGCCTTCACGAGATTGCCGAACAGCTTGCCAAGGGTTTCGTGAATGCCGACGACGCCATTAACCGCACTCTTGAAATCTACTATGACCGTATCCGCCTGGGTTACACGACCGAGGTGTACAAAGGGTTCCTCCAGGTGAATGCCCGCAACGTACCGGGAACATTCCTCCGCTATGGCGCTGTCGCTTCGGTATTTGTGAGCAACGACGGCAACGACGTGCTGTGGCTACAGAGGACTGCGGATGGCGGTTTTGTCTGGAACAATGTTTCGGAAGACTTTGCCATGAGAACAGCCCTCAAGGACGTGATGAAGGTGGCTGAAGGCAAGACCGCTCCGCGCCTTGTCTCCATTCCGGTCTCCATACCTAAGGAGGGCAAGTAAATGAAACTCTCCGAAATGAAATTTGCTGCAGTTGCTGCGATTGTGTTGGGAATGTTTGCTGCTCCCTCCATTTCTTTTGCGCAGCAGAAAAACGATATTGACGCGGTCAAGAAACGTGCCGAACTGAACAGTGCGAAGGCTGACCTCGAAGAAGCCCGCAAGAAGCGCGACATGGCAGTTGCTGCCCGCTGGAAGGACAGGGAAGCTGCCAACCAGGAGCGCGAACTGTTTAACGAACGCTACCAGGAAAGCAAGGAAAAGGTGGACGCCCTGATGTCGGAACGCGCCCGCCTGTTCGAAGATGTGCGCGTCGCCCGTGAGGACCTGGCGCAAATCAAGCAGCAGGCCGAAACGGCCCGCTCGGAATTCCTCTCCCTGGCGGTTGGGCCTGAACGCTTGGAAACGCTTGCCAAGTTCCAGGAACAGGGCGTGCCCTTCAAGCTGCCGGAACGCACCGAAACGATGAACAAGGTCAAGAAGGAAATGGGCCTGTACCGCGATGACCCGCTCCGCATTGCCCGCTCCGTGTTTGCCGTGGCCCAGTCCGAACTCAATTTTACACGTGAAGTCCGCTACGAGAAGGCCGAACTCCTGTTCGGTACGGCTGTTGCCGAAGGCGACCGTATGCGCATTGGTGGCCTTTATGCGATGCAGATGGCGACCGTCACGGATATCAACGGATTCCACCCGTCGGCGTTGATGCTCCCTGTTGCAGGAGAAAAGAACCGCACTTATAGTTGGCAGGAAAATCTCGGTACGGATGTCAAGGGCCAAGTGGCCAAGGCGTTTGCGGCTACTGCGGATTCTGCCTATGTGATGGCTCCTGTGGACGTACTCCTGAGCACTGAACTTTCTTCCGAGATTGCTAGCCACCAGGAAAAGAGCTGGAAAGAAGACTTGGTCCAGTTCTTCAAGGACGGCGGCATCCTGATGTACCCGATTGTCGCGATTCTCGTGCTGGGTGTGTTGATTGTGCTGTGGCGCCTCATTGTGCTTTTGATTTTGAGCTTTGGCGGAATGTCTGCACGTCGTGCTCTCAAGGCGCTTGCGGCCGGTGATGTGGATGAAGCTTGCAAACAGGCGAAGACGGCGAGAGGTGCTGTGGGCAAAGTGCTCCGTACAGCCCTGCTCAAGAATTATCCGAGTCGAGCCAGTGCCGAAAAGGGCCTTGAGGAACTCTTCGCGGGCGAAGTCCCGAAAATCGAGAAGGCTCTCTCCTGGATTTCTGTGTTTGCGGCGACCGCTCCGTTGCTTGGTCTTTTGGGTACCGTGATGGGTATGATCGAACTCTTCGACGTGATTACGATGCACGGAACGAGCGACCCGAAGCTTTTGGCTGGCGGTATCTCTGTCGCCTTGGTGACGACGGAAGCGGGCCTTATCGTGGCTATTCCGCTGCAACTGCTGCATACGTTCTTGGTGAACCGTGCCGATGCGCTGCGTGGCCGTATGGAAAAGGCTGGACTTGCCGTGTTGAACGCCATCTGGATTAAGGAACGCTGATGACCGAATATTCTGTCATCGAGACAGCTTTGGGAACAGTCACTCGCGGTGGCTGGGTCCTCGCCCCGATATTCCTGTTGGGGTGGTTCGGCTGGTTTATGATGATTGAACGCTATGGCTTTTACTTTATGCTGAAGGGTAGGTCTTCGTCGGCTTTTTGGAAGGATCTCGAAAAGGTGGGCGAGGACGAGGCTGTCAAGCGTTTGAGCAAACGCCGCTTCGGCTATTTCCTTGCCCTTGTCGAGGATATCCGCAAGCACCGCAGCGAAGGGCCTGTCGCCGTGCGTAACGCCATGGATGCGACCCGCCACGATATTTCGCTACGGCTGTCCCGTTCGCTCAAGACGATTTCTACATGTGCCGCTATCGCACCGATGCTTGGGCTTTTGGGAACGGTTTCGGGCATGGTGCATACTTTTGAGACTATCCAGCTTTTCGGATTTGGAAACCCGGTGCTTTTGGCCGATGGCATTTCCGAGGCTTTGCTGACGACTCAGGCGGGATTGCTTGTTGCCTTCCCGCTGATGCTTGCGTACAATTTTTTGATGAACAAGGTGGAAAAGGTCGAGGACCATGCGTGGAGCGAAGCGCTTCGCTTTGAATCCTGGTCTTTCGAACCTGCCGAGGTGCCCGAAAGCGGCACTAGGGAGGACCAATGAGTTTTATTCGTAAAAGAAACAGGGATGCTGGCGGGATTGACGTGTCCCCGATGCTGGACATGGTGTTCATCCTGCTCATCTTCTTCGTCGTTACCTCGACGTTTACTCGCGAGACCGGCGTGGACGTAACCAAGCCGAAGGCGAGTTCCGCAAAGGATCTCGCCAAGGAGAGTATCCTGATTGGGATTACCCGTCAGGGGACAATTCATATCAACGAGACGCAGGTGAATCTTTCTACGCTGCAGACGGTCCTTCGCCAGATGACGGCGGAGGCGCCAGACCGCCCCGTGATTATCGTGTCTGACCGCGACGCCCCCTCGGGCCGCGTGGTAGATGTTCTGGACGAATGCAACCTGGCGAAGGTCCGCAAAGTTTCTATTTCGGCGAACAAGGAAGAATAAATGCGCTTTTCCCCCACGGATTTCTTGGCTAGGTATTTCCGCTACCCGATAGCGGTGGTCCTTTCCTTCGTGGTTAGCGGGGTGTTCTTCTTGGCTATTCCCGTTATCAATGCGCTGTTCTTCGACAAGGGCGTCAAGACGGAAAAACCGCTTGAAGTATTGACCGAAGTCGAGGTGTTGGTGAACGAGAAGAAGCCCGAAGTCAAGCAGAAGATTATACGCACTGTCGTGAACCCCAACCCGTTCCGCATATCGAGCCATCCGGGGCTGAGCCGCAGCCAAAATTTCCAGATGGACCTTTCCCTCGCGCGTGGCAATGCCGGCGATGGCGCCGTTGTGGATGCGGGCTCCATGGAAAACGTGGTGTACGAGGCGGGCGAGGTGGACGAACAGGCCCAGGTGCTCCGCGAAATCCAGCCCAAGTTCCCCGAGAAGGCTAAGAAAATGGGCGTGTCCGGCTACGTGAAGGTGCTCTTGGTTATCGACGTGTATGGCGATGTCGTGCAGACCCAGGTGATGACGTTGGATCCGCCGGGTTACGGTTTCGAAATCGAAGCGTTGAAGGCGGTTCGCCAGTGGAAATTCAGTCCCGCTCAGCTTGGCGGATATCCCGTGGCGCAGAAGGCCACAAAGGAGTTCCGCTTTGTTAAGTAATCAGGCTCGAGGTTCGAGGTATGAGGTCGCCTTGCTTGCGCAAGGCTCTGAGATAAAGAATGGCAGCGAAGCTGCGATTAAAAAAACTCATACCTCAAAGCGAAGCGTGCTCAAAGCGAGCTTGCTCGCGTTCTCATTGCTATTTTGCGTAGCTCCGCTTTTTGCTGCGGAAGACTATTTCTTCCGTGCGAACGAACTTTACGACCAAGGTAAGTACAAGGAGAGCGTTCCCCTTTACAGGGCAGCGATTGACGAGGGCCGCTACGAACCCTTCGCCTGGTTCAACTTGGGCAACGCCCTGGTGCAGCTAGGCCGTAAGGAGGTCGCGCTGGTTGCGTACAAGCGTACGGTTGAACTGCTGCCGAAGTTTGTGAAGGCTTGGCTTTTGATGGGCGACATTTACTACTTGGCCGGTGATCCGGGCGAGGCGATTGCCGCCTACAAACGTGCGCTGGAACTGGGCGAGGAAAACGACCACGTTCATTTTGCGCTGGGCGAGTGCTACATGAAGGGTCGCGACTGGACTCTTGCCCAGAAGCATTTCGAAAGCGCCTTGCGCTTGAATCCGGACCGCATGGATGCCTGGTACGGGCTTGCCGATGTCTACGAAAAACTGGGTGACTACGAGTATGCGATAAAAACCTTGCGCAACGCCCTGCAGATGACAGCCACCGCCGGCGCCGACGTGCATTATACTATGGCGTATTACTATCGCAGCATGGATTCGACGCGGCAGTCCCTCAACGAGATGGAAAACGGTATTTTGATGGACCCGGAAAACGTGTCTGCACGCAGGTACCTGGCCCAGATGTACTTGAAGGAAGGTTCCCCCTGGATGGCCATCTTTACCTTGGAAGAAGGCTTGCGCCATAAGAAGGGGCTTGGAGACCTGAATGTTGACCTCGGACAGATTTATTTCTCGCAAAAGCGCTATGACGAGGCTCTGGACTGCTACATGAAGGCTTGGCTTGCTGGAAATTCCCAGGGACGCATCGGTGCCGAAAACGTCGGCCATGTCTATTCCAATGCCGGAGACGACGAAAAGGCCGAGGCCATATACAAGCGTATCCGCGAAAAACGCTAGACAATCGGCTTGTTGCCCAAGAAGCCTGCAAACGCCCCGAAAAATTTTCTTAACGTGGCCTTTTTATGGCCTTTGCTGTGGATTATGGGGCAAACTTAATATATATTGATAAAACGAATCACAAATACAACATCGGTGTTATTATTGGGTGGTAAGTATGAATCTTAAAAAATGGTTTTTGTTGGCGACTATGGCCTTTGCCTTGGCCGCATGCGGTGATGATAGCTCTACAGGTAGTAGCGGCGGTTCCAGTGGAAACGATCCCGAAAATCCGGATTCCAGCGGAAGTGGGGATCCGAGTAATCCGAGTTCGTCGGATATTGAATGGGTTCTTCCCAATGATCCCTCCACCTTGTGGGAAGGTGCTGGTACGGCAGAGAGTCCGTATGAGTTGAAGAACGAGGAAAATCTGTTGACTCTGATGGACGAGGTCAACAACAAGGCCGTGAATTTTAACGGAATTGTCTTTAAACTGACGGATAATATTACGCTTTCCAAAAAGTGGACTCCCATTGGATGCGTCAAGGGCCAGAGCAACCGTACGTTCGGTGGTACGTTTGATGGTGGCGACCATACTATCAAGGGCCTCTCCATAGACGATACGGTATCCTTCTCGGGTTTGTTCGGCTATGTCAAGGATGCGGTCATCAAAAATGTCAAGCTGGAAGGTGTTTCCATCAAGGCGGGTTCCTATGTGGGTATGCTGTTCGGCAAGGCGGAAAATTCGGAAATCAAGGATGTTTCTGCTTCGGGTAGCTTGACGGGTAACGACTTTGTTGGCGGTCTTGGCGGTAGCATCAGTGGCGGCAGCACCGTTGAAAATGTAACTGTGGCTGGTACGGTTAATGGAAACGGTACGGTTGGTGGCGTTATCGCGACGGCCATTTCTTCGACAGTCAAGAGTGCTGTCAATACGGCTGCGGTGGCCGGCAAGACGACTGTGTCGGGTATCGTTTCTACTTTGTCGATGAACGGTGTTGTAGAATTGTGCGTGAACAAGGGTAATGTTGCTGGCGCCACGGATGTGGCTGGTGTGGTGGCCAAGGCTTCTCAGGTAGAAGTGAAGCAATCCGGTAACGAGGCTGCCGTGACCGGCGAGGATAATGCTACAAGTAATGTGGGCGGCGTTGTCGCCGTTGCTTCGAACTCCGCCGTATTGAACCAGGTCTATAACACGGGAGCCATCACTGCGAAGAATGTTCTTAGCGTTGGTGGCATCGCTGGAAAGTTCGTGACCGAAGCGTCCATGACGAGCGCATTTAACCAAGGGCTGATTACCGCAGAAGGAAACACCAATGCCGGTGGCCTCATCGGTAAGGCAGAAACATGCAAGGTGACTGGCGCCTATAATGCGGGTGTCGTCCCGGCGATTGCCAATGCTGGCTCTATTGCGGGGGCTCACTTGTCTACTTCAGAAATGGTATCGGTCTACTACGATGCCGGAACCAAGGTTGCTCCTACGGAATTGGGCGAGGCTTCCGAGGCCATGAAGACGGCTGAATTCCTGGCTGCGCTCAATGCGGTCGAGAATGCATGGACCATGGCTGGCGATAAGTATGCCGGCTTCCCGTTCTTCACTTGGATTAAATAGCCTTCGAAAGATAGTCGAAAACGTTTAATCGCGCCCCATCCTTGGGGCGCGAATTTTCTAGAATTGGGATTATGGCTAAAAAGAAAAAAGTTTGGAAATCTCCTGCCAATGATGGCGCCTTCCGAGGGAAGGAAGACAAAATCCGCCAGATGCTCTGCGACATCGTGAACGGCCGTAGCCGGCTGTTGGGTCGCCCTGCGGATTTGTTCGATTCGATTGCCGCTGCGATTGACGATATTGAAAGGTTCGGCGAGAACCCGAAACTCCAACTGGAACTCCTGGCGTGGACGCTCCGCTGCGATTTTATTTGCTCGCGCATTGACGACGGCGAGCCTGAACTTTGGGATGGACTCTTTTACGATGCAGGCACGTTCTTTGTTGAACTGGCCAAACAGTACGAAGACAAGAAATATGTGTCCGACCTCGTGCACGACTTGGCTGTCCGCCATGTGGGCGAGGAGGGGCGCTCTTACGTATTCCTCTCTGTTTCCGAAATTCTCCCGCCCGAATCCATCAAAGCTTTGCTGGACGAGTTGATGAATACCGTTGAAACTAACGACCTGCCCAATCGCGACGACGTGCTGGATGCGATTTCCGACATGGCCGACGATATCGGTGATGCTGCCGAGTTCGCGAAGGCCGCTTTGATGCGCGACCCCGAAAAGAGCAACGCTACGATAATCGACATCGCCAACTCCTATTTCGTTGCAGGTGATATCGAAATGGCCAAGCAATGGCTGCGCGACGTTGAAAACCCTGGCGCCGAAGACGAGGAAGCCTGTTTGGATTTGCAGGCCGGCATTGCCGACCGTGAAGGCCGAAAGTCCGATTGCGCAAAGATTGCCGAGAGCCTGTACGAGAAATACCCGAAGGTGATAAACCTTGCAAGGCTTTGCCAGGTCGTGGATTCTACCCGTGCACGGAAGTTGCTGGAAGATCATGTCCGCTACCGTAATGGCGGCACGGCGAACATCGAGTTCATGCAGTTGTTGCAGAGCATGAAGGCCTACGACTTGCTGGAAGGCTATGTGACGACATTTGAAAAGGAATTGCCCGGCATGGATGCCGATACCTTGAGAGGTATGGCTGACGAACTGGAAAAGGACAGCCAAGCGGAATTGGCCGAACATATCCGCAAGTGGATTGTCGACGAACCCGAAGAGGCCCAGGCCTTTGACGATGCGGATTGATTAGAACAGGGCGAAAAATGATTCCGAAAAAAATTCATTATATCTGGCTTTCCGATGATCCGCTTCCGACTCTTCCGCGGATGTGTATCGAAAGCTGGAAACGCCATTGCCCGGATTATGAGATTGTCCATTGGGACATGAAAAAATGCCAGAAGGTTATCGACGAAGTTCCCTTTGTTCGCGAAGCGGTCGAACTTTCCAAGTGGGCTTTTGCCAGTGATTACATCCGCCTGTATGCGGTTTATAGCGAGGGTGGTGTATACCTGGACAGTGATGTGTACCTGTACCAGAGTTTCGATCCGTTCCTGGACAATGAATACTTCACCAATATTGAATTTACGACCCATTTCAAGAAAAACAAGTCTTGGGACTTGCTCAACGACGACGGAACCAAAAAAGACCCGAACCAAATTGTTATTCCGGGGCTCGCTTTGCAGGCCGCTATTTTCGGCGGCGTGGCGGGGCATCCGTTCTTGAAAAAGTGCATGGAATATTACGAAGGGCAAAAATTCGTTTTGCCCGACGGGAGCCTGAATATCCAGAATATTTCTCCTTGTGTTTATGCCCATCTGGCACAGGAATACGGATTTCTCTATAAGGACAAAATGCAGGAACTTTCGAACGGAATGAAAATTTACCCGAGCGATATTTTCTTGCCCAGCTGCAATCCGTCCAAGACGAAACCGTTTGCAATCCATGTGACAAAGGGGAGTTGGCGCCCGTTCCTTCAAAAATTGACTCGTTTTTTAAAGCGCCTGCCCCGGCGTTCTGTCGAAGACCAACTACTAGATTACGAAAAGAAACCTGCCGTTACTTTATAGGAACCTTATATGCCCTCAGTCAAGTACCTTTTTGTTCTGACCAGTTCCCCGAAGGATTTCTTTTGCGAGCAGACGCTTGTGGCGATTGCTTCTTTGCGTGTGCATAATCCGGGTGCCTTCGTGACACTTTTGACCGACGACAAGACGGCAGAAACACTCACCGGAAACCGTGCCGCGCTCAAGGATGCCGTCGATGAACTCAAGGTGCTGACGCTTGATGAAAAGTTCACACCGATGCTGCGCTCCCGTTATCTCAAGACGGTCATGCGCAATGTGGTCGATGGCGACATTCTCTATATGGATTCCGACATCGCGATTGTGGGCGACCTCTCGATTCCCGAAGAATGGAAGGGCGGCATCTATGCGGTGCTCGATTTCCACACGAACCTTTCGAAGGCGATTAACCGCAAGAAGGTTTTGAACAACGCGAAGATGATGGGCTTTTCGCCGATTCTGAACGACGAAATTTTCAACGGGGGCGTGATGTATGCCGCAGACACTCCCGAAGCCCGCAAGTTCTTTGAAACATGGCACGAACTTTGGCTCTATTGCGTGTCGAAGAATTTCCCTTACGACATGGCTAGCCTTGCTGAGACGAACTTCAAGTTTGGCTATATCACCAAGAAGATGCCCGGTGGCTGGAATTGCCAGCTGGCTTACGGTAACCGCTTTTTGCCGACGGCGAAGGTGCTGCACTTCTTCGGCTCGCGCATTGTCGACACCCGCGGCCGCAAGGTCCCGGAAAGCATGAACCTCTTCTTGCCGAAAATTCTGCGCAAGGATTTCTACACGAACCTGAAAAATATTCCGGTGACGGTGAATGCAGATAAGTCGATTCACATCAACGAATACTACGACGATGTGATTGCGCACGCGAAGGACTCGTTCGAGTTCCAGACACGTAAAGTGGGAGCCGCCGGTGCTTATATCATTCGCAGCTATGCTTTTGCGAAGTCGCTGGCTTGGCTGTACAAGAAGATGCCCTTCCTCGTGAAACCCTTGGAAATTATCGGGAAAATTTTTTAACTAGGGGTGACTTGCCATGGAAAACGTTCGCATACCCGTAATCCTTTCGAGCGACAATAACCAAGTCAATGCTATGGCGGTCGTGATGACTTCTGCCATTGAAACGGCGGCAGAGGGGACGTTCTACGATTTTTACTGTTTCCTTTCGGATAATGTGACTCCTGAAAATCGGGACCGCCTCAAGGCATGCGAAAATATTGCCAAGGGAACGTGTTCGGTAACGCTTGTCGACATGGCTGTGCATTTCAAGGACATGGGAATCCGCTATAACGGCAAGGTCGGAATGGTCCATTCGGTGACGACTCCGGCGCTGTACCGTTTGAAGGCTCCGTCGGTATTATCGCAACTGGACAAGGTGCTGTATCTTGATACCGATACGATGGTGCGCAAGGATCTTCGCGATTTGTTCGCGACGCCGATGGATGGCTGCTATATCGCGGGTGTGCCCGTGGTGTGGGCCCAGGCCAAGAAGCATGACCGCAATCGTTGGTTGCGACAGAGCGGAATTCTCGGAATGGACGAGTATGTGAATAGCGGTGTCCTTTTGATGAACCTAAAGGCAATGCGCGAAGACGATATCGAAAGCAAGTGCCTTGCCCTTGTGGGGAAAAAGGAATTTGCACCACTCGATCCGGCCGACCAGTTAATTTTGAATTATGTGTGTTATGGAAAAATCGGCTTTGTGCCTTGCCGCTACAATGTAACGATGAGCAACATGAAAGAAGCCGACAAGGTGAAGGTCTTTTATTCGGCCAAGGAGGCTCGGGAAGCGTTCGACGACCCGGCAATTATCCATTGGACGGGTGCGGGCAAACCTTGGAAATACTACGATGTTCTCCTAGCGCACGAATGGTGGCGGCGTTATGCCCAGTCTCCGTTCAAGGACGTTGCCTTGAATCGGGTGGCGAAGCCGGGGACACTCGGCCGCTGGTGGGGCCTTTTCAGGAAAGCCCTGAAATTCTAATAGGTTAGAACTTCCGTTTGTAAAAGAGGTACTGGGCTCCCAGTATCAGCAATGTTGCTACGTAGATGGCAATCTTGTGCCACATTTCTAGCTGGACACCGTCAATGTTGACGAAAATGTAGAGCCCGATAAGGGCCAGAATCCAGACGAATTCTACCCATAGCTTGCGAGAGTAAGGCTGCATTTTTCGGCGCAACAGATAGACGTTGTAGCAGATTGCGGATGCAAGCCCGTAGATAAACATGGAAAGCGCCGCTCCGACAAGTTCAAATGGCGGAATCAGCAGGAACCCGAATAGCAGCGAAAGCGCAAGGGCGAGCAGGCTTACCTTGAGATTGACAATGCTCTTCCCGATGCCGTCTATAATCGTATTGACCATGCCAAAGAACGTCGCGATGAGCTGGAAGAAGAGCAAGATTCCCAGAGCCTTGGGCTGCATGACATAGCTCTTGCCGGCAATCGACATGATTTCGGCGGGGAAAAGTACGATGAAGAATCCGATGACTATCTGGATCATGGTGGCCATCGAAACGCAGTAGGAATAGACGGGTTTGACGTCTGTCTTGAGGCGTTCTTCGGTCATTTCGGAGACGACAGGAATCAGGATGGGGTTGAACCCGTTTCGGATGGTCTGTAGTCCGTTTGCCAAGGTGGTCATCAGGGCGTAAACGCCGGCGGCTTCGGCTCCCAGGAAGAACAGCACCATCCACAAGGTGGAACGCATCAGCAGGTTCCCTGTCAGAACGTTGAACCCGATGGGCACCGAATAAAGAACCAACTCTTTTTCAATCCGTTTCGCGGGGATGAGCGGCATATCCCTGAACTGCGAACGAATGACCAGCGAATGCATGATGAATCCGCCAATTTGCCCGAGTAAAAGGCCAAGGGGAAGTGCATGCGGGATTCCGCAGAGGTGCAGGATAATCGAGGCTCCGGGAGAAAGGACCGCAACGAGAAAATCGTTGATGAGAATGGCGTACCAGGGCTTTCGATTGCCTTCGGAAGAATTGCTCAGGACGAAGGTTCCGGAATAGAAAACGAGCGAAAGGGCGTAATAGGGGAGCTCGTCCGAAACGAAATCCGTGAACGAGGCTCCAAATATGGCGAACGTTATAATCAGGGATATGGTGATAGTTACCCAGAACGATTCCATGATGCCTTGGTAATGTGGCCGGTTATGGAGTTTGTTCTGGGGGAGGTACCAATGCAGGCCCCTGTCCAGGCCGATTGTCGATGCACGTGAAATTGTCAGCAGCAAAGCCTGCGTCGAAACGAATATGCCAAATTCCGTTGCTCCGAAAATACGCGCCAGTAAAACGGTCAGAAGGGGACCGCATATCTTAAGTGCTGTCCCTAAGATATTGAAAAGGGCGCCTTTCTTCAGGAATTTGCTGTCTGTTTCCAGATTGTTCATGTTGCAAAAATAGAAATTTTAAAGATGGCTCAAATTGGCTATTCTTTGGTGGGCATCAGTCTGTTTTTGTAAATGACGTATTTCCAGGCGTTGGAGGCTGCACGCATGGTTTCGGTGGCCTTGATAAGCTCTTCGTGCGGGATATCGGCCGGTTCTCCATTTACATAACCTTCGACGCTCTCTTGCGTATCCCAGGAGGGGATGCTGTCTTTTTTGAGGGCGATTGCAGGGGATTTTCCGTCAACTTGTGTGAGGAGGTAAGTGATGGAATCGGTTCTCAAGCCCATGTCACCTTCACGGAAAGAATAGACCGGGTTGTAATGTTGCGTACAAGAAGTATCCATGCAGTCGAGCAGGTTTGTTCCCATGAAGTGATTGGACGCATCCAGCTTAAGGTAGCCAAGGATGGAAGGAGCTATGTCGGCTTGCGATACAGGATGTGTCTCCATTTTAGGCGTTATGCCTGGGCCAGAAAAAAGGAGAGAAATCCAGGTGAATCCATCCGAAGCTTGCCCGAATTTTTCTGCGGCAGCCATTTGCTTGCTGTTGCCGAGGGAGTGGTCGCCTGTGAGGATTATGAGGGTATTTTCTGCTCTAGGCCCGTTCTCGATTGTTTTCATGAGGACTCCGAGAGCGCTGTCCGTATAGGCGAGGGCCCGCAGGTATGCTTCGTTAATGTCGTCCGGCTTTTCGCCCATGTCTTTGGGAAGGTCGAATGGAATGTGCATGCTGGCGCTCATCCAGTGGTAGAAAAGCGGCTTGCCATCGGGACGGGTTTTGTAGTGTTCTATGAACCGGTTTGCCATGGCGATGTCGTTGTGGTTTTCCGGCTTGTATTCCACGTAGTCAAACCACTTTTGGAACCAGACCATTCCGTTGTCAAAGTAGGGGTCGGAACCGATGAGAACTTCTGTATGGTATCCTGCGTCTCGAAGAATCTCCGAGATGGAGCGCATTTGCGTGTTGGGGTAGCTGTTGAGCAACACGTGATGGGGGAGGCTCCATACACCTTCCATAATTCCCAGAAGTCCTTCAATCGAAGGGAATCCGACGCTGTAGGCGTAGGGGTAGTAAAGGCTGTTCTGGGCGAGCTTGCACAAGTTGGGTGCCCTGTTGCAGTTCTTTTCAACCCTCATGTCGGCAGTCCATCCGCGCAGGCTTTCAATCGTCAGCAGGATGATGTCCGGCTTTTCGTCGAACGGTTTTTGCTTGAACGTTTCGAAGGCTTCTGTTTCGTTCTTCGCTTTTTTCCAGAAGGGGTATTTCGCATCGGGGTTTCCGCCCAATGCGATGATTCCTTCCCGGTAATTTTGCGGAGGGTCGCTTGTCTCGAAAAATTCAAGGAAGTTGCCTATAAAGTTGTAAACGACGGGCTTGATTCTGACTTGTCGCCGTTCTACGGGATTGTACCACCAAAAGGAAGTACTTCCGATGACGGCCAACACTAACATCACACAAAGGGTCACGTAGTTGCGCCGGGTACATTGCTTCCAGGTTTTCGTGAAATCCGATTTTATGGTGTAGAAAGCTGCCAGGATGCTGAAAAATACAACGATGAAAACAGTTAACAGGAAATGGAATGCGTCTCCTTTAAAGATATTGGATGCAAGTTCCACATCGGTAAAAGCGAGAATGTAGGTCCTTATAAAGGAAAAGGAGAGCTTTTGCCCCATCCAGCGCATGATTTCGTCGTCGGTCCCTGCAAGGGTGAGGTAAAGTGTTGCTGTGACAATCGCGGCGACCTTGAGAACTTTTATTCCGGACCCCTGCACGAATTTTGAAATGATAAAGAAACAGCAGGCAATAGCCATCGAGTTGCCGGCTTCCACGTAAATGGTGTGCCAAATGAATTTATTCACATTCTCTACGATGGGGCCACCCAGGGGGGTGTTCATGAAGTAGAGAGAACAAAGTAATGCTATGCGCCCCAGTGACAAAATAAGGGCGTAGATAATCCATTGGTAACAGCTGCTGTGGAAAATTCGGGGCATGAAATGCGGTTCCTTATTTTCGGGGAGGCATTAAGAGGTTTTTGTAGATGACGTATTCCCAAGCCTTGGCGGCGGCTCTCATAGTTGCGGTCTTGGCTTCGATTTGCTCCTTGGGTATTTCGATGGGGGCTGCTTGTGAAAAGCCGTTGACGAGTTGGGTCGTGTCCCAGGTGGGTTCCAGATAAGATTTTAAGGCAATGGCCGGTTCGTCGCTTTTTAGGGGGGTGATGTAATAAGTCAGGGAATCTTCCCACATACCCATGTCTCCGTATTCAAAGGCGAATACGGCAGGCAACTTTCTGTATGGCAGGGAATCTCTTTCTTGAAGGAGGTCTTGCCCCATGAAGTGGTTCGAAATGTCTAGCCCGAGATAGCCTAGGATAGACGGAGCGATGTCGCTTTGGGAAACCTGGCGGATGTCGATTCGAGGATCGATATTTGGCCCGCTGAATAGTAGCGAAATCCAGGCGTGCCCATCGTTGATTTTCCCGATTTTTTCTGCCAGCTGCACCTGTTTCCCGTTAGGGGAAGAGTGGTCTCCAGTCAAGATAAACAAGGTGTTTTGTGCTTTGGGGCCTTTTTCGACGGCATCCAAAATAATCCCGAGAGAGCTATCCATGTAGGCGATGGCCCGCATATAGGCGACTGCCGGATCGTCCGGTGTGGGCCCCATGTCTTTGGGCAAGTCGTATGGAACATGCATGCTTCGGCTCATCCAGTGATAGAAAAGCGGCTTGTCCGAGGGGCGGCTCTTGTAGTGTTCCAAGAAACGGTTGGCAAGGTCGACATCGTTACTGTTGTCGATGTATTCCACATAGTCAAACCATTGCTTGAACCAAACTTCCTCATTGGCGAATCGGGGGTCTGTTCCCATCAGCACTTCGGTGTAGTAACCGGCTTCCCGTAGAATTTCGGGCAAGGATCTCATTCGCGTGTTGGGGTAGTTGTTGAAGAAGACGACATAGGGATGGCTGAGGATGCCTTCCATGATTCCGAGAAGGCCCTCGATGGAGGGGGCGCCTACGCTATGCGTGTTGGGGAAGTATAGTCCGCTCTGGGCGAGCTTGCATAAGTGGGGGAGTTTCTCGCAGGCAGAGCCGATTCGCATGTCGCTTGTCCATCCGCGTAAACTCTCGATAGTAAAAAGGATGATGTCCGGTTTTTCTTCGAGCGGCTTCTGCTTGAATTCTTCGAGGGATGCCGTTTCGTTTTTCGCTTCTTTCCAGAAGGGGTATTCCGCATCGGGGTTGCCACCTAGGGCGAGGATGCCTTCTCGGTAGTTGTCGGGCGCGTGTCTGGATTCAAAGGAGGCTATGAAGTCGCTAATAAATGTGTAGGCTACAGGCTTGATGCGGACTTGCCGCCGCGGCAGGGGATGGTACCACCAGAACGAGGTGCATCCGGCGACCGCTAGGACAAAGGTTATGGCCAAGGCAATCAAGTTCTTTCTGTTGAAGAAATGAACACGGCTTCGGTCTAATTTTATCTTGTATATGTAAAATGCGATTGCGACCGTGAAGAGAATGACCAGGGCTACGGTCAGTATAAAATGGAATGCGTCACCCCAGAAAATGCTTGCTGCTAAGGAGGTGTCGGTAAATGCGCTGATATAGACGGCAAGGAAGGACGGGCTGAATTTCTGACACATCCACCTTTGAACTTCGTCATCGGTCCCTGCCGAAGCAAGGTAGAGAAATGCTATTGCGACGGCCGCGACTTTTAAAATGGTGATGCCTTTGCCTCGCACCCAGAATGAAATCAGGTGGAAGCAGAAAGCGATGGTTAGGCAGATTCCAGCTTCGACATAGGTGGTGTGCCAAAGGAATTTATGGATGTTTTCTACGACGGGGTCGCCAAAGGGAGTCTTGAAAAGGTAAAGCGAACAGAGCAGAGCAAAGCGCCCCGCTGTAAGAATCAGGGCGAAAAAGAACCAGTAAAACGATGTAGGGAAATTTTTTTTCATAAGAGCTTACTTCATGGGCATGATTTTATTTTGGAATACGAGGTGTTCCCAGGCCTTGGCTGCCGCCCGCATCTTACGGGCTATTTCTTGCAGGGAATCGGCTGGCATTTCTACAGGGGTTCCTGTAACAAAACCGTCTGCGGGGTCGTCCGTGTTCCATTGGGGCTCAAGTTTTATTTTCTGTGCTGTTGCCGGTTCCGTTCCGTCTACGGGAACGAGGTAGAAAGACATGGAATCCTGTCGTAAAGCCATGCTCCCGAATTTAAAGGAATACACCGCAGGCAGTGGGCGGGTGTCGAGCGAATCGTCCAAGAGGTTCACGCCCATGTAGTGGTTGGAAACATCGAGCCCGAGGTAGCCGAGGACCGTCGGTGCAATCCCTGCCTGGGATACAGGGCGGTTGTCGATGGAGGGCTCAATATTAGGGCCGCTTATCATCAATGAAATCCATGTGAATCCTTCGCTTCCCAGGCCGATTTGTTCGGCTCTTTTCTGTTGTTCTCCGTTCGGAGTCGAATGGTCTCCGGTAAGAATGATAAGGGTGTTGTTGAATCGCGGATCTTGTTCCAGGGAGTCGAGGATGATTCCTACGGCGCTGTCCATATAGGCGGCGGCCCTTAAGTAGGCGGGCCCGTTTTCCTTGGGCGTCTCACCCATTTCGGCCGGGAGCGTAAAGGGGGTGTGCATGCTCAGGCTCATCCAATGGAAAAAGGCGGGAGTGTCCTTGGGCCTGTTTTTGTAGCGTTCAATGAATCGGTGCGCCGAAGATACGTCGTCGGCGTATTCGGGATTGAATTCATGGTAGTCGAACCATTTGCTATACCACGCTTCTTCGTTGTCAAATCGGGGGTCTGCACCGAGTGTGACTTCCGTATAATAGCCTGCTCGGGAAAGGACTTCGGAAAATGCTTGCAAGTTGGTGTTGGGGTAGTCTCGCAGCAAGGTCTTGTTGGGTAGGCTGATGACTCCAGTCATGATTCCGAGCAACCCTTCTACAGAGGGATTCCCCACGCTATAGGTGTTCGGGAAGTAACGCCCTTTTTGGGATAGCCTGCATAAATTCGGGAATCGTTTGCAGTTCCCTTCAACTCTCATATCGCAGGTCCAGCCTCTGAGGGATTCAATCGTCATGAGGATGATGTCTGGCTTTTCGCTCAAGTCGCGGGCGATGAAATTTTCAATCGATTCTTTTTCGTTCTCGGCAACTTTCCAGAAGGGATATTTTTTTTGGGGGTCTCCGCCAAGAATCTTGATGCCTTCTAGGTAATCGGGCGGTTCGGCTTGAAAAGTGAAGGATTCTACAAAATCTTCTGCCAACGTGTACATGACAGGGCGAATCCTATCCCAACGGCGCTGGGAGTAATTGTACCACAGGTGCGAAGTGCAACCGATGATGGCAAGTAGCGTGACGAGCGAAAGGGATATCCACGTTTTCTTTTGGATGGGGCGTTGCCATAGAATTTTTAAGCTTGCCTTGTAAGAATATACGGAAAGTCCAGCGATTGTAGCGATGACGATTCCTACAGTGATGAGGAAATGATTTAATCCGCCAAGGGCAATCTTGGATACAAGTCCAGAATCGGTCCACGCGTAGGTGTATGTCTTGATGAAGGAAAGCGAGAGCTTTTGGCTCATCCAGCGTTGCAGTTCATCGTCGGCGCCACTGAGAATCAAATAGAGACTGGCAAATACGACGGAGGCAATCTTGACTCCTCGATTGTGGACAAAAAGGGATATGACAAAAAAGACCAGTGCCGTTGCCATGCAAAATCCCGATTCGGAATACAACGTATGCCAAATGAAACGGTTGAAATCAGGAACTAGAGAAGAACCTGTTGGCGTATCAAGCATGTAGAGAGAGCAGAGGAGTGAAAATCGGCCTGCTATAAGGATTAAGGCGAAGAAGAACCAATAAAAGTATTGCATACAGAATGAAAATTTAGAAAAATTCTATTTTTTTACTTGGAAATAAAGAACGAAAAAGGTTTGAACAGTGCGTTTTGCGAAGAATAAATTTCAAGTTTTAAAAAATCCCTTTTTGAGTATGGCGCTTGTTGCCCTTGTGGTACAGACGCTGATGCTGGTGCTGTTTTATTCTCTTCCGGACCCGCTAGGGCTTTCCCTTACGGAATTGTTTGAAGGACAGACAATTTGGCAAATATTCATGGCGTATGGCGCTATTCTGGTTATGGCCTCGTTGTTTGCTTTTGCCAAGGCTCCTCGCGGTTTGGCTTTCTTTTATGCCTTTTACTTTTTTATAGCTGCTGCCGATTACGATGTGTTCCGCTTCTCGCACCAACGTCTATCTTATTCGTTCCTGCGCACTTATTTTCATTTGTCGAACATTACGGATTCAACGACAGTTTCGACGTTGGGCGGGGATTTACTAGGAACGGTGCTGTGGCTTGTTATTGTGTTTGCCTGTTTTGCCGGAGCCATTACTTTTGCCGTCATTTATACATTGCGCAACCGTAAGCAGAAGAATTTAATTCGCGAGAAAAACAAGGGACCGCTGGGGCCGAATCCCAAAAAGTTGGCTACCATCATGTTCTCGGTGGGCATGGCGCTTTCTTTGGTGCCGTTGTTCCTGTTCTTGGCGGGAACGCGTGGAACGTATGAAATTCCTTTGATTCATGCCAAGGTGAATGTGCGCTTTACGTTGGGCAAGCATACGCTCACTGCTCCGATTCTCCATGTTGCCGCGGTAGAAACTTTTGAGTTCTTCCACGACAATGAGAAAATTACGGACGAACTGATGGATGATATGGATGCCTTTTTGCCGAAGGCGTTTATAGAAAGCCGTCCCGATGTAAAAAAATATCCGATGTATCGCAGTGCTCCTACGCATGAGTACAAGGCGAAAAAGCCTTACAACATTGTGTTCATTATGGGGGAGTCGTTCAAGGGACGTATCTTTAACCAGATGCTATCGGGGGATTCTGCCTTGGCTCCGAACATCTGGAAACTTGCAAATGGTGGTTACTTTGCTAAAGATTCTTTAGGGAATCCTCTTGGTGGCGGTGTTTGGTTCAAAAATGCTTTTAGCGGTGGCTACCCGACTGTGCGCGGGACCATGGCGACTTATATGGGCTTCCCCTCGCACCCTAATCGCGATGTGCCCAGTTTCTATGCTTCGAATAAATTTAAGGGCTTTCCTGAGTTTCTGACAAACTATCAGAAATCTTACATGACGGTTTCCAATCCGATTTTTGACCATACGCTCCCCTTTGTTGAAAAGTTTTATGGCAAAAACTGGTTCTTGCCCGAAGAAGAAACTGTCGAGGGCGCTGCCGATAGCATGGGTGTCGATGCCGTCTTGAAAATCCTTGCAAAGCAGCCATCCGACAAGCCTTGGTTTATTTCGTTCAATACGATGGCTTCGCACATCCCGTTCTACAACTATCCGTTGAGCTTTGCAGAACAGCCTGACGATGCCATGGTGCGTTACCGCAATGCGATTCGCTATACCGATGCGCAACTAGGACGGTTCTTTGATTCGCTTGCGGTGCGTCCGGACTTTGAAAATACAGTGGTGCTTGTCGTCGGCGACCACGACACTCCTGTTGATTCTATAGACTACAAGGTGCCGCAGCCACTCGGTGTGGCAACGACGCAAATCTTTATTGGAATGTTCTCGGCAGATACTGCGCTGTTCAACGGGCTTTCTGTCCGCGAAGATGTTGCCTCGCAGTTGGACCTGGGACCGACTCTCTTTGATTTGGCTGGAGTCCGCGAGCCGAACCACTTCTGGGGTTATGACTTGCTTGTTGAGGAACGCCCCGCTGGTCAGCCATCGGTGTTCTTTTCGCAGAATGCCTATTACCTCGGATTCCGTGACCACGTGCTGGTGGGTGGTCTCGAAAACGAGGAAGTCTATCGCGGCGTAGATGGAGTCTTTGAACAGGTGCAGGATAGCGTCTCGCTTGGCTGGAAAAAGAAGGCCGTGGGGACGGCCAAAGTATTGCGCTCCGTTCTCCGCAACGACATCATGATGCCGTAAATCCACTTGTCTTCGATAATTGACCGAATATCGTGAACTTGCCGTTGCTGCGATGCAAGTTGTTCCACTTTTTTTTATATTGCTAGCATGACGAATAAGAAATCTCTGATTGAACGATTCTCGAATTGGTATATCCCTTTAATTTGTAAACACCAGTACAAGGCTCTTGCCTTTTATTTGGTCTTGGCCGTGCTTTTCGCTATTCCCATTCTGTTCAAGCCCGGTCTTAAACTCGATGCCGATCTTTCTCATCTGTTGCCCGAAGGCACTCCGAGCGTAAAGGCGCTTGAGGAATCTTACCAGCGTTTTGGTTCTACGGACAAGTTTATGATTGCCATCCAGAGCGAAGATATGGATCTGGTGGTGGCTTTGCAAGATTCCGTTACCGAGTACATTCACAAGAATTGGCAGGGCGATTTCGTCTCGACCCAGGTAGATAACGAGAACCAATTTTTCAAGGACAATGCGCTCCTTTACTTGCCGGTAAAGCATCTTGAAAACATCCGCGACAACCTGGAAGATTTGCAACTCGAAATTGGCCGCAAGAATGGCCCGCTGGTTGTTGATCTCCTGGGCGAATCTTCAACGGATTCGGCCAGTGCCACGACTCCGAAAAAGGAACGTGTGTGGTTTGACGAAAACCTGCCGCAAGAACTCGGCCTCCCTGACGAAGCGGTGAGCGCCTTTGACGCATTCTTCAAGAAGGGCAATTCGGATTCGTCGTTGATGACGCAAGATGAAGCGAAAAATCTCAGTGACGACGATGAATGGAACCCGAAATCGACTATCCCGTCGGCGCTCAAGAACCGGCTTATTGGTTCTCCGCGCCCCGACAGTACCGGGAAGATTCTCTTTAACGGTGTTGTGAATGCAAAGCTTATCAAGCCCTCGACGGACTATGAATTTGTAACGCACATTTTGGCCCGCACTGATTCTTTGCTTGCTTATTTCAGCAGCAAGAAATATCCGGTTCCTACCCGTTTTACGGTCGAAGGTACTTACGAGGGCCTCAAGGAAGTGGACGAGGTGGCTAACGATTCTGTGTTCTCGTTTGCGATAAGCCTTGTTCTTATTATCTTCCTCACGATATTCTTCTTTAGGAGTGTCAAGGGCCCCATCCTGGTGGTGTCTTCGGTGCTTTACGCCTGCCTCCCGACGCTTGCGTTTACGGCTCTTTTCTATGGCAAGTTGAATCCGTTCACGGTGTTTGTCGCCTCCATCATCTTGGGTATAGGCATTGACTACTCGATTCACATTTTGGGCACGTCGCAGAAGTTGATGCACAAGTATGCAACGCTCGAAGAAGTCTTGGAAGCGGCCCAGCGCAAGATGCTCAAGCCGTTCATCCTTGCAAGCTTTACGACGATTGCCGCATTCCTCACGCTGCTTGCGGCGCATTTCCGCGGCTTTTACGAGTTCGGCGTGGTTGCCTCGATGGGTGTGCTTTTCAGTATGTTGACCTCGGTCCTGTTCCTCCCGGTGCTAGTCAAGTGCATGGGCGGTATCCCGAAGGCTCCGGACAATACTTTGTTGCCCAGGTCCTGGAACGAATCGAAAATTCTGCGCTTCTTCAAGTATGTTGCCTTTGCGGGTTTTGCTCTCGGTGCCGTTTCGCTGTGGTTTGCGCAAGATGTGGATTTTGAACACAACCTTCGTAATTTGCGCCGTGTCTCGACAAACGTCAAGGTGAAGAGTAACAAGATTTCGACAAAGGTGACTCGCGCGACGGGTAAGGCGGTGACATCGACTCCGGCTGCCGTGATGGGCTCCAAGCCGGAACAGCTCGACATGCTGTACGATACGCTCATGGTGCGCCTGCATGTGGAACACGATTCCACTCTCGGGAGTTTCCTTACGCTCAAGAGTTTCGTGCCTCCGCAGGATTCCCAGAAGCAGCGCCTCGAAGTGATTGAAGAAATTCGCGACCTCGCCGAAGCCCGCGTATTTGACCGCGCCGAAGGTGATGATTCCGTGAACGTGGCGAACTTGCGCAAACTCTCCGCCGTCGAGAATACGTTCACTGCCGAAGATGTTCCGAGCTGGACGCTGGATTTGCTCCGTGAAAAAGACGGCAGCTATGGCAAGATTGGCTTTATCTATGGCGACTTCCCGAGTTGGGATGCTCATGCGTTGCACCGCTTCCAGGAACGCTATGGTCACTGGAATTTTGATGGCGAGGAACTCCGCACGTTCTCGTCGCAGTTCATTCTCTCCGACGTGATTGATTCCGTGAAAAAGGATAGTTTCAGGCTTGCGCTCGTGATTATCCTCGTGATTTTCGGAACGCTCGTGATATCTTTCCGCAAGCCCAAATTGTTCCTTGCCGGTTGCATCTCGTTTGGCATGGGCACGCTCCTGACACTCGGGCTCCTCGGCTTCCTTACCGACATGTTCGAGTTCGGAAAAATCAGTATTTACAACGTGATTGTAATCCCGATGGCACTAGGTATCGGCATCGACGCGACAATCCACATGATTACTTCTTGGATGAGCGACAAGAATATGACGCTGCGTCAGTTGATGGATACCACCGGCCGCAATGTGATGGCCAGTTCCACCACGACCATTGCCGGTTTTGTCGGGTTCTTGTTTACAACGCACCGCGGCCTCAAGGGCATCGGCGACCTCGCATGCATCAGCATCGCGATGTTCCTGATTACGAGTGTCGTATTTACGATGTATTTGTGCGGCACCTGGCTGAAGAAAAAATAAGCCTCGCTATAAGCTTCGCATAGCTGCGTTGCAGAAATCTAATCGGCTCAGCAATGCAAGCATATAAATATGCTTGCGCTGCGTTCGCCTCATAGATTTTCTCGACCCACTCGCCGTACGATTATGT
>Ga0265298_10002713_pt1 | contig 24216 bp, 17 predicted proteins | sample AusTroGonzalo_MG_3_FD_193486 | JGI IMG/M metagenome (GOLD analysis project Ga0265298, IMG submission 193486) | Bovine rumen microbial communities from tropical cattle in Woodstock, Queensland, Australia - Gonzalo_01 | ecosystem: Host-associated > Mammals > Digestive system > Stomach > Rumen ...
GATGGTCTTTGAACCAGATCTCCGCCAGATTCAGACAGCGTTCCGAGTGGCTGCCGGTGGCGATGCCGCGGATATTGCTGCAGCGCGAGCGGAGCGCCCACTTCACGGCGTCATCCTTGTTCCGGACATAGACAGCCTTGTCGATATTATCCCGCGTGAAGCTCCAGACCTTGGTCGGATTGCGTTCCGAAAAGACCGGCGCATCGGTTTTTGCAGCGGGACTGACCGTTACGGCTTCCTTCCGCGGAATGTATTCATGCCTCTCGCCCGGGACCGGCCAGCGCACGCCCTGTTCTTCCAGAAAATCATAGACTCCGTGCATGGTGCCGCGGCGATGGGTCGAGAAATAGATATAATGCAGACTCTTGTTCCCGGTGATCGGATCGTCGTCGCCGAGAATATACACATTTTTCCCCGCGGCGCCGCGGATGAATCCGTCCTTTCTGATCCCTTTCAGCGTGAATCCGGCTTCAGTCGCGGCGGGCTGATCGCCTACATAGATCACCGTTCCGGATTTGCCCGAAGGAGTCCGCAGGATCGGGAATTTCCCGCCGGTCATTTTCTGCAGATGATACTGCAGGTCGCGCGCGCCCGTTTCGGCGGCGAAGGTGGCTTTTTTGGCGATGACGATCTCCGCATCGCGGAAAGACAGATCCGCACCCGGGAGGGCAAGGCTGGAACCCAGGAACAGAACGGCGGCCGAAAGTCTGAAGAACTTATTCATTTTTTCCTCCTGTCAAGCTGCATTTATGAAAGCGATTTTCGAATAATATAACCGCTTTAAGGCAAATATCAACCGGCAGGTCTTGTTATTCAAAAATCACGCTGCCGTAATTCCCCGGATTATGCCAGTTTCCGCTGGTGGCGAGCGGCGACCAGGTGGCGCGTTCATCCGTCTGGCCTTTCACATTGCGTTCCCGCGTGAAATTGAACCGCAGATCGGTCTTGTCGGTTTTCAGCTCTTTCAGGGGGATGGTGATGTCTGCGGTCCAGCCGTCGGCCTTGCGTTGTGTTTTCACCTTGAAACCCTTCATCTGTTCCCAGCGGGTCAGCACCCGGCCTCTGGTCTGCGAACTCCACGCATTGTTGTCGTTGACGATGACCTGCCAGAACTTTTTGCTTTTCTCCGCAAGGAAGAACAGTTCGATGCAGTTGTCTTTCCAGATGTCCGGATTGCCGGTTTTGTGGTTCGGATCGGTGATGCTGGCGCCCATCTCCGGTTCTTTCAGGTCGGCGCGGATGAAAAGTTTATCAGCGGAAGCCAGCACCCGGAACGAACCTGCCGCCTTGAGTACCGGATACAGTTTCCGGGCTGAAACGAGCTGGTATTCCGGAGCTTTGCTCCATTCGGCATCCGTGGGGAACTCCGCGGCCGCGCTGGAACCGGCTTTCAGCTTGAGCTTCTGCCGTATTTCCTCCTTTTCCATGATCTCACTGCGTTCGGCTTTCATCAGCCTGACAACATATTCCTGAAGGAGATTTGCCCGTTTGGCATAGACGGAACCTTTCGGGGCCAACCGGAAGATCTCCGCCATCAGACTGTCGATCTTTTTCAGTTCCTCGAGGGTGTAGACCCGGCTCCAGATCTGTTTCTGAAAATATGACTTGCGCTGGGCGGCAAGACCGATCTGCGTGTTCTTCTGGGAGAGTATTTCACGAACGATCCGTTTCCAGTTGTTTTCATAAAGTGCAAAGAGTTTTCTGGCAGGAGCGGCCGCCGGCCCGTAATACAGCCGGAAATATTCATCGAGTTCCTTTTCAATATCCAGGTCGGGATCCCACATCAGACGCATGAAAATGTAGACGTCCAGATTGCGCTGGGTATGGGTCAGGTTGATGTTCTGGCAGTAGAGCCCGGCGCAAAGGGGCTTGACGTCCCGGATGTAAATCGGCCAGAGATGCGGGTAGGTATCCATGATTCCCGGCAGGGCATTTCCGAACCCGGCTGAGCACTGGTATACGCCGACCGGCAGGTTTTTCGGCCCAATGATTTCCGCCCATGATCTGAGGAATTCCAGGTTTTCAGCATGCTTTCCCGGACTGTAGATCGATTCCGGCCCGGGAGTCTGGACGCGGACCCGGACATTTTTCGGCACTTTGGTCAGTTTCGGGATCAAGTTCATCGGCGGATAACATCCAGTGGTGATAAAGCGTCCCGGATGCTTTTTCTCCACCATCCTGGCAACATCGGCGATCAGCTTCCACAAGATCTCGGTATCGTCTTTGCAGGGATGTTTCTTCCGGAATTCCTGACAGCGGCTGCACCAGCAGCGGGCGTCATTGCCGCTGTAATGATCTTCCGACGTGATCAGGAATTCATCCGGCACGAAAAACGGAAACGGCCATTTGGAACCCAGATACCCTTTGAGATTGGCAAAACCGCATTCCTTCGGGGATTTCCCGGAAAAATAACCGTCCGCCGCCCGCATCCAGATCTCTTTCGTGAAAGGATCGGTCCAGCACGAATAATGCGGATTGCGTTTGCCGTCTTTCATCAGCTGGTGCGCAGTCGGGTGGGCCAGCCATTCCGGATTCTGGAACAGTTTCAGATGCCGTTCCGAATGACTCCCGCGGACCATATTGCGTGGCGTGGCATGGTTCCGGATCGCCCAGAGATAGATGCCGTTGGTGTCTTTCACATAATGCTTCGCGTCCGGATGGATCTTCATGAAATTATAGCCGTCGAGCACTTTCCGGTAATAGAAGAAAGGTTTGAACCGGAGCTGCCGTTCGGCTGTCCGGAGCGTTTTCCGGTTTGGGATATGGACACCGTCTTTGCCCGGCGCCAGCCAGCGGATACCCAGGGAATCCAGAAAATAATGCACCCCGCACAGAGTTCCTTTTTCCGTGTTGTCATAATAATAGTTGAACAGGTCGAGCGGTTTGGCCGTGTCATAGCCGTAAATATCGATCCGGTTTCCCCTGGCATCGATCACGAATTCATCCGACTCGAAGCCTTTCGCATCACCGAATCCCAGATAGAAATTGACTCCCGACCCGGGGGTGACGCCGATCGGAAATTTCGCTCCGGTCATCATTCCCAGATGTTCGGCGAGTTCCTGGGCCGCAAACCTGACGATCGGTTTCGCCTTCGCCGGAATGATGATCGAGGCATTGGCTTTGCCGTTTTCCGCAAGCGTGATCTCCGCAGCGGCAAGCGCCGCGCAAAATCCGGTCAGCAGAATAAACAGGATCTTTTTCATTTGGTCATCCTTTCCATTGCTTTTCCCTTGCATTTATATCTTTCGAAATATCTTCCATACATTACCCGGATTCCGGAAAATATCAACCCGCCAGGCATTTATTTGAAGATAATGCTGCCGTAATTTTCCGGATCGTGCCAGTTCCCGCTGGTGGCGAGCGGCGACCAGGTGGCGCATTCTTCCGCCTGGCCCTTCACATTGCGTTCCCGCGTGAGATTGAACCGCAGACCGGTCTTGTTGGTTTTCAGCTCTTTCAGGGGGATGGTGATGTCAGCGGTCCATCCGTCGGACTTGCGCTGTGTTTTCACCTTCAGACCCATCATCTGTTCCCATCGGATCAGCACTTTGCCTTTGGTCCGGGAACTCCATGCATTGTTGTCATTGACCATGATATGCCAGAATTTTTTGCTCTTTTCCGCATGGAAGAACAGCTCGATGCAGTTGTCTTTCCAGATGTCCCGATTGCCGGATTTATGGGTGGGATCGGTCTTGCTGTCAGACATCTTCGGTTCTTTCAGGTCGGCGCGGATGAAAAGCTGATCGCTGGAAGCCAGCACCCGGAACGAACCGGCAGCCTTCAGTTCCGGACTCATCCTACGGGCTGAAATGAGCTGGTATTCCGGTGCTTTGCTCCATTCGGCATCCGTGGGAAAATCACTGGCCGTGCTGGAACCGACTGTCAGCTTGAGTTTCTGCCGTATTTCCTCTTTGTCCATGGCGTAGCTGCGTTCTTCTTTCATGAGCTCAACAATGTATTTTTGCAGAAGTCCGGCACGCTTGGAATAGACAGACCCCTTCGGGACGAGCCGGATGATCTCTGCCATCAGCCCGTCGATCTTTTTCATTTCAGCGGGGGTATAGATCCGGCTCCAGATCTGTTTCCGGAAATATGCCTGGCGCTGGACGGCAAGACCGATCTGCATCTTCCTTTCGGAGAGTATTTCACAGACGATCCGTTTCCAGTTGTTTTCAAAAATGGAAAAAAGTTTCCTGGCGGGGGCGGCTGCCGGCCCGTAATACAGCCGGAAATATTCATCGAGTTCTTTTTCAATATCCAGATCGGGATTCCACATCAGCCGCATGAAAATGTAGACGTCCAGATTGCGTTGAGTATGGGTCAGGTTGATGTTCTGGCAGTAGAGCCCGGCGCAAAGGGGCTTGATGTCCCTGATGTAAACGGACCAGAGATGCGGATAGGTATCCATGATTCCCGGCAGGGCATTCCCGAACCCGGCTGCGCACTGATACACGCCGACCGGCAGGTTTTTCGGACCGATGATTTCCGACCATGACCTGAGGAATTTCAGGTTTTTCGCATGGCCTTCCCGGCTGTAGCTCGGTCCCGACGTCTGGACGCGGACCCGGACATTTTTCGGCACTTTGGTCAGTTTCGGTATCAAATTCATCGGCGGATAACAACAAGTGGCGATAAAGCATCCCGGATACTTTTTCTCCACCATCCCCGCCACCTCTGCGATCAGCTTCCACAAGATTTCGGTATCGTCTTTGCAGGGATGTTTTTTCCGGAATTCCTGGCAGCGGTCGCACCAGCAGCGGGCGTCATTGCCGCCGTAATAATCTTCCGTCGTGATCATGAATTCATCCGGCACGAAAAACGGAAACGGCCATTTGGAACCCAGATAACCTTTGAGATTGGCAAAACCGCATTCCTTCGGAGATTTTCCGGAAAAATAGCCGTCCGCCGCCCGCATCCAGATCTCCTTCGTAAAAGGATCGGTCCAACACGAATAATGCGGGTTGCGCTTCCCGTTTTTCATCAGCTGGTGCGCCGAGGGATGTGCCAGCCATTCCGGATTCTGGAACAGTTTCAGATGCCGTTCCGAATGGCTCCCGCCAACCATATTGCGCGGCGAGGCATGGTTCCGGATCCCCCAGAGATAGATGCCGTCGGTGTCTTTGACATAATGTTTCGCGTCCGGATGGATCTGCATGAAATTATAGCCGTCGTTCACTTTCCGGTTATAGAAGAATGGCTTGAACCGAAGCTGCCGTTCGGCTGTCCGGAGCGTTTTCCTCTTCGGGATATGGACCCCGTCCTTGCCCGGCGCCAGCCAGCGGATCCCCAGAGAATCCAGAAAATAATGCACCCCGCACAGGGTCCCTTTTTCCGTATTGTCGTAATAATAGTTGAACAGTTTGACCGGTTTGGACGTGTCATAGCCGTAAATATCGATCCGGTTTCCCCGGGCGTCGATCACGAATTCATCCGACTCGAAACCTTTCGCATCGCCGAAGCCCAGATAGAAATTGACTCCCGGACCGGGCTTGACGCCGACCGGAAATTTCGCTCCGGTCATCATTTCCAGATGTTCGGCGAGTTCCCGGGCCGCAAACCTGACGATCGGTTTCGCCTTCGCCGGAATGACGATCGCGGCGTTGGATTTGCCGTTTTCCGCAAGTGTGATCTCCGCAGCGGCAAGCACCGCGCAGGATCCGGCCAGCAGAATGGACAAAAACTTTTTCATTTGCTCAATCTTTCGATTGCTTTTTCCGCCGGGGAATAATCGAATTTGTATTTGACTTTTTTGCCGTATTCCAGTGCTTTCCGGTAATGTTTCAGAGCTTCATCCTTTTTCCCGAGTTTTTCATACGCGATCCCGGTCAGACGGTTCGCATTGTACAGGTTGGCGGGATGCTGCTCTTTGACTTTCAGCACATTGTCCAGCACTCCGATCATTTCCTGATACTGTTTTTTGCGATTGTAGATCGTCGACATGTTGTAATAAGTCGCGTAGTAGATGTTGCTTCCTTTGGGACATTCCTGCTGCGATGCCTGTTTCAGCAGTTCCAGTGCAAAATCCATCCGGGGAGTCCACAGCAGGGAATCGGCAACCGTATTCAGGATCAGACGGATCTCCAGTGGATCGAGCGTTTCGTTTTCCACTGCGTCCAAAGCAAATTTTTCCGCATCCCTGCTTTTTTTCTGACTGCGCATGGCCTGGTATTTTCCCACGATGGCTGCACCTTTTTGCGCGGAATTGCCCGCGGCTTTGACCGCTTCCCCGTATTTCACCTCCGCGGCAGCGTAATTTTTCTGTTTTACAGCTGCTCTTGCTTCCGCCAGGAATGTTCCGTAATCCTGTCCATTCACGAATGCAGCTGACAAAATCATCATTGCAGAAAGAAATCTTTTCATGGTCTTTTTCTCCTTTCGTTCCGAGTGTTGGAATATCATTCTGTTATTGTATTTGAGAGCTCCGAGCTTCCCCGTTCGGATGGAAATACTCTTTGTATGCAGTGTTGCTTCTCATACCTTCCGGGATCTTCATACATTCGGCATGGCCGTCTGCCCGCAGATAGACAGCCCCCGCACCGGAATGATTATCCAATCCGAGATAACGATTGGACGAATCGGAATCCCAGTTGAAGACGGCAGTTCCGGCTTTAGGTCCGACTTCGCCGACCGAAACATACTTGGATGGATATTTCACTTTGGACTGTCTCCACTGCAAATGCCAGGAATCAGGCGTATCAGGTTGGAAATGGCCGTTTTCAATATTGGGCTTATAAAACCACTGATAGTTATAAGCGCAATTCACTCCGCTGATGGTAGTTCTGGCAAACAGGATCCTTTCGGGGGCGGGAAGCTTCAGCGAGGGACATACCGCGACCCTGGCGGGCGATTTCAGCTTGAGTTTCAGGTAATCCTGAAGAATGCCGAACAGGTGCATTTGACTCGTACCTGCATTGTTAAAGACACACGGAAAAGCGTCCCCGTAATCTTCACCATACAACCGGATCGCCAGTCCGGTCTGTTTGTTGTTGCCGAGACAGGCGGTCCGGTTCGCCGCCTGTTTCGCCGAATTCAGGGCGGGCAGCAGCATCCCCGCCAAAATCGCTATAATTGCAATTACAACGAGAAGCTCTATGAGGGTAAAAGATTTTCCCCTTTCTCTCTGGGCCGTTTTGTCCTGTTCATTTCCCTGGACCGATCTTGCTTCCGTTTTGAATCCTGATCCCATAGTTCATCCTTTCATGAATTGGAGTTATTGATGCGAACGATGTTTCTTTTTTCGAACCGGCTTGAAATTTTTTAATCCTATGCTATACTATTACACTGTGAAAGTTATAAAGTCAATTATAAAAATGTCACATAAGATGTTGATTTTGTCACATGGAAACATTCCGGAATTTTTATCACGTCTATGAGTGGGATCCGCGCCTGGCATTTTATGTGCGGAGCTGCGGTTATTTTTTTCTGAAACCGCCGGACCGTGAAAAATGCCGTCCGAAGGTGGATTTCTGCGAGATATTCTGGTGCATAAGCGGGAGCATGGAATTCCATGGCGACCAGCGGAATTATCTGTTGAAGCCGGGGTATGTGTGGTATTATCCCGCAGGTTCGGATCAAGACTATTGGCCGGGCCGGAACGGTTGCGAATACCGCTTGCTGACCCTGAAAGGCCCCGGGGCTGGACAGCTTTTCAGCGGCCTGGGTATCCAGACGGGATTGAATTATGCGGGAGCGTGTCCGCAGGAACTTTTTTCGGTGGTGGAATTCAACGTGGACAAGATCAGTCAGACGCGGAAAACGCAGATGCAGGCGCTGGCTGCGGCGTTCCAGATTCTGACCATGATCTCGCCGGGGCAGAATCTGGAAAACATCCGCGGCAGTATGGCAGACCATGCCAAATCACTGGTCGATTCCGGGTATGCCGATCCGGAATTCAATGTGGAGAAAGTGGCTTCCCTGCTCAAAGTTCACCGGGGCAGCCTGAGCCGGGCGTTCGCGGCTGCTTACGGCATCACGATCTCCCATTACATCACCCGCTGCCGGGTGCGTCACGCCATGAAACTGCTGAAAGAGACTGCTTTGCCGATCCGGGATATCGCGTTTCAGTCCGGTTTCAATTCGCACGAATATTTTTCGCGCGTTTTTCTGGCGCATACCTCCTGTACTCCTGCGGCGTTCAGGAAACAGACTGCCGGCTGAAGTGGTCAGCCGATTTTGAGCCAGCCGATGTTCCAGGCGGAGATCCCGGGGAGGGTGACTTCCGCTTCGGCGCGGTTCCTGCGTATTTCCAGCTTGACCGGCGGTTCCGAGGGGACCAGCCATTCCGCTTCGGTAATATTTGCCGGCACGTTCCGGAGTTTCAGCGCAAACGGTTTCTGCTGTCCGATCGTGACGTTCAGCACGCAGACGCTCCGCAGGGTATGGTCCGGTGCGACGCGCGGCACGATCAGGCACTGCACCGGATCGGCGGCCGTCACCGGCAGTTTTTCCTGTGCGCACCAGTCCGTCACCCGGTAAAGGAAACGCACCCGCGAGGTGGAAATATACATGGTATTGAATCCGTCATAACCGATCAGCGCCGCCCGGGTGCCGTCCGGACGTTCCAGCAATACCGCGCCGGGCCCGAAATCCTGATTGCGGACATTCCGGTAGCGGGTCAGAAGACGGCAGTCCGCGCCTGCCGGCACGTCGAAAGCGAATTTCATTCTGGAAAAAGTGAAGTTCTTGACATTGTCCAGTCCGGCGTTGAGCGGATCGTCCGTGCAGTATTCGAACGCCGATTCCTGAACGGGACGGGCGGTGATCCCGCCGATCAGCCGGCTCAGACCGCGCTGTGCGATGACCTGCACCGCCTGACCGTCCAGCAGCACATTGCCGGCGAGTGCGTCTTCCAGCTCTTCGGCAGAGGCTTTTTCCGCCGTTCTGGCATCCAGCTGACGGCATGCCGCGGCCGCCGAGAAGGCTCCGAAAGGAACGCCGGCCAGCGGCAGCCCCAGTTCCTCCACATTGTGGATCATCCTCCGTTTCGGACAGCAGAGTCCGACACCGCCCGGCAGGGTGCCGGCATTGTGCCGCAGATATTCGCGGAAGCACGGGGCGTCCGCCGCCAGCGGCTCCAGCAGTTCACTGCCATACCATTCCGGCGTTTCATAGACCGGATCCATGATGAAATAGGAGAGGCTGTCCATGCCCATGGCGAGATGGATCAACGATTCCACCCGGAGGCCCTGGGCGGTCCGGCAGGTGAACACGCGCGGATAGGTCTCGATTTCCGGACAGACCTGTCCCAGCACCTCGTAACCGCTTTGCGAATTCATCTGCATGGAAAGGTAAATGCCTTTTTCGACGAGGGAGTAGGGCCTGCGGTCGCTGTAAGCGCCGCCGCCGGGACGGGAACCGGCCCGCAAGCCGGTGGTATCCTGCATGACCTTGAAGATCCGCGACCGGAACGGCTCGCTGGCGTGCTGAAGTCCGAACCGGGTCTCCGGCGAGATCTCATGGACCGCTCCGGCGATGACCTCGGCCACTTGGCAGAGACTGCGGATCTGGAAATCTTCCCAGCGCTGTTTCAGGTCGTTTCCGGCATTCCAGGCCGCTTCGATTTCCTCCCGCGTATAGGCGCGGCCTTCCTCCTGTGCGAACAGCGAAAGGCACAGTGGACAGCAGCATCCTCCGGGCGCACTGGCGGGAAAATGGTTGTTGATCCGCAGATCGTCGTCGATCCAGACCGATCCGGGATGCCATTGCGCATAGATTTCCGCCATTCCCCGCATATAATCCAGAAAACCGGGCTGGCGGGGACAATTGACATAACGGCATTGTTCGCCGTGGATCCCGACATAGCTGCCCCAGGTCTTCCCATCGGCCCCGGCTTCGGCCGTGACCCGGTCGCTGTGTCCGAGCGTGGCCTGAAACTGCAGACTCGGAATGATGCCCGCCTGACGCAGCTCCGCGGCGTGCTCCGCCATCAAAGCGGATTTCCGGCGGTGAACATCCAGCGGCGGGATCCCGATCCCGGTGGAAAACCAGACTTCATCGCAGCATTCCCGGTTCTTTTTCAGGATCGGAAACAACCGGTTCCAAATGGCGGGATCTTCGTGTCCGAGACGGAGCCGGAGCATCATGACCGGGCGGGCCGGATCGGGATTGTGCACAGAATCATAGACAGCCATATTCATACCTCATTTTTTTTATAATTGCCAGCCGCCGGCGATAGGAATTTCCGCGCCGGTGATGTAGGACGCCGCATCGGAGGCGAGGAATGCAATCAGTTCTCCGCATTCCTCGGAACTGCCGAACCGGTGCATCGGGATCTGTGCCTTGAGGCTGTCCGCAAACGCCTTATCGCTCAAAGCCGCGGCATTGCGGTCAGTTTCGATCACGCCCGGAAGAATGGTGTTGACCGTAATTCCGTAAGGTGCATTTTCCATGGCGGCAGTTTTGGCGATGTTCATCAAGGCCGCTTTTCCCGCACCGTAAACCGCCAGCCGCGAAGCCGGCTGGATGCCGTTGATGCTGCCGACGAAGATCACGCGTCCGCCGTTTTTCTTCCGCATTTCCGGCAGAAGTTCCCGCAGCAGAATGCAGGAGCTTTCCACATTGGTGCGGAACATCCGGAGAAATTCCGCACTGTCGAAATTCCCCAGCCCGGTATAACTCTGGACCGAAGCGTTCAGCACCAGGATATCCGGGACCAGATCGCGTTCGCGCAGGGTCGCGGCCAGTTTCAGCACCTCTTCCATGTTTCCGAAATCGGTGGTCAGGAACTGGGCGTCGCCGCCCGCTTCTGCTACTGCCGAAAGCAGTTTTTCGCCCGGCTTCGTGCCATGAAAAATCACCTTAGCGCCGAGCGAGGACAGTTTAAGTGCCGCCGCCCGTCCGATGCCGCGGCTGGATCCGGTCACCAGCGCGGTTTTCCCTTCGAATGTGTTCATCATATCATCCTCCATACCTGATGCAGAATTTCCATACGGTTTTTCTTCGCCCGTTCGTAATCACCGCAACGGGTGGTCAGAACGGCCGCGTACATGTTTTTGGCCGGGTCGAACAGAACGGTCTGCCCGCTCCAGCCGCTGTGGAACAGCACGGCCCCGAACATTTCTTCGGCCAGGTAGTTTTCATAGACCGACCAGCCGAATTTCCGGTATCCGTGGAAATGTGCTTTGCGGTCGGGCAGGATCTCCGCCATTTCCGCCTCGCCGAACAGATGTTGTCCGGATCCCGTTTTGCCCCGGCGCAGATAACATTCCAGCAGTCTGGCATAATCATTCGCACTGGTGAAAAGCCCGGCATTGCCCGTGCAGCCGCCGTCGCGGAAGATCCGCATCGCCACAAAATCCGAGATTTCGCCCGGCCGACTGGTCCCGAGGGTCTGCCCCAGCCGTTCCGGCAGGATCTCCGGACGCGGCTTGCCCAGACTGGTCGCGTTCATTTTCAGCGGTTCGAAGATCGCTTTCCGGCAGAAATCCGTGAATCTTTCCCCGGTGATGCGTTCCAGGATCATGGACAGCAGAATATAATTCCAGCAGGAATACCAGGCGTGACGCGTCGGCGGGTGAGGCGGAGGCGTGGTCAGCATGTTTTCCAGCATCTTCATTCCGGATTCATCGAAATACGGACGCTGCTTCTGTCCCCGGACATCCCCGAATCCGGAAAGATGATTGGCCAGATCGCGGACCGAAACCGGTTCGTAGAGCGGTGCGGAAAAATCTTTCAGATATTCCGTGAACGGCGCATCGAAATCGATCAGTCCGCGGGCATGACAGATCAGCAGTGCGGTAACGGCGGCAGCCGCCTTGGTCGTGCTGGCGACATCCAGAACGGTATCGGCAGTCATGGCGTATTTCCGTTCCGGAGAAGTATATCCCGTTTCGCATCTGCAGTAAACGGATCCGTCCTTGCCCGCCAGCACCACGCCGCCGAGAATGACCTTGTCATCGATATCCGACTGCAGGATCGACTGGATTTGCTTCATGACCTGTTCCTTATTTCAGTTCGACTTCGGCGGAGTGCTCCTTGCCGTCTTTGCCCTGCCAGCTCTGTCTGTAGGTGCCGCGGAAGCCGCGGAATTCGACCGAACCGTCCTTGCCGGCTTTCACGCAGGTGCGGGTCTTCCATTCATGGTTGATTAGATCGTCCAGCACGAAATAGGCGGGCTTCGGTTCCATATTGCGGGAGAACAGTCCGGAAACGGAAGGTTCGCCGGGTGCACCGCAGTCGTCCACCACGTTCCACCAGGTGATGCCCATCATCGGTTTGATGCTGAACCACAGACGGTAGAGGTTGCGCGTGATGACCGCCTGGATCGCCTGTCCGCGTTCGTCGTTGTTCGGGGCGGTGATGGTGATTTCGGAAAGATGGATCGGCAGTCCGGCCTTGCCCAGCCGTTCGAAGGTTTCGTAGACCATGTTCGGCGACTGCGCATCGATGATGCCGTCGGCGATGTCCAGGCACGCCTGCGGGTTGAAAAGATGCATCTGCGCGCCCATGATATCGACCTTGCAGCCGCGTTTTTTCAGGTCGAGCACCTGATTCAGATAATCATCCGAAAGATTGTAGTCATTGATGTTGAGTCTGGCCCGTTCCGGGAAAATGCTTTCGGCGGTCTTGAATGCTCGATAGGTGTAATCGCCCGGCATGGGTGCATAATGGCTTTTGCAGATCCGGGACCCCGGGACCATGCGGCCGAGGCCGTAATCGGTGGCGCTTTCGTTGACCACGTCCCAGCTGTTGATCCGGTGGCCGTAGTGGACGGCGATTTCCATGATCCGTTTCGCGATCAGCGCATTCAGTTTGGCCGCATATTCGGGATATTTATCCGCAAATTCTTCTGCGGAGAGGTCGCCGAAAACGTTTTCCAGCGCATTGCCTTTCAGGCGTCCCAGCGGATTCTTGACCAGATCGGCTTTGACCAGCGCATCAAGCGGCAGTTCGGTGATCAGCCATTCCGGCCATTGCCAGGTGCAGTTGCCCCAGACGAGCGTGTGGCCGTGACGGCGGATGCCCTTGCTTTCACAGAATTCGACTACCGGATCGGAGGCCGGCCGCCGCCAGTGCGGCTGATTTTTCGGATCGGGGCAGTTGTTCCAGAATTCCGCGCTGTCCCGGTATTCCGCATGGAAACGCGGTTTGCCTTTTTCCAGCTCGAACTGTTTCCAATACAAGGCGATCGTTGCGGAGTTGAACAGTCCGTCGTGCCCGTAGAGCGCGCGGTATCTGGCATTGCGCTCATCGGTGCCGAGCTGGTCGAAATTGAAGATGTGGGCGCCGAAAATGAATTCGCTTTTGATCTGTTCGATCTTGACCTCGGCTCCGGCGGGCACGTCTTCGAGCACAAAATGTCCGTCCGCCTTGCGGTTGGCTTCGATATCGCGGTCGATCTTCGCCTGGACTTCATCATTCCATTTTTCCCAGTATGCCGGCTTCATGGCCGCATTGAATCTGGTCATATCCATGTTTCGGTCTCCTCAGAAATATCCGCCTTTGTCGATGATTTCGGAAATGGTGTCGCCCTGGCGCACCCATTTGAAAATATCGATTTCATTGCGGCCGATGCCCTCGGCGCGGAGCAGCACGTCGTAGGCGATCTCGCGCGGGATGCAGAGAACTCCGTCGATGTCGCCGAAAATGATGTCGCCCGGACGGACCGTCACATTGCCGACCTTGACCGGGACCTGATAATGCGTGATCATGCAGCGGCCGAGCGAACCGTTGCTGGTGCGGTATTTGTAGAAGATCGGGAACTTCTGTTCCAGGATCTGCTTGGTATCGCGGATGCCACCCGCGATCACCGCGCCGCGGATGCCTCTGGAGATGGCCGTGGCGGTCATCACGCCGCCCCACAGGCTCGCTTCGACGTCATCGGAAGTATCCCAGACCACCACGCCTTCGGGCTTGAAATCGTCCAGCATCTGGGCGCGGAAAGTCATCTCGCCTTCGATCATCACGTTGGGGGAGCTTTTGACCGTGAACGCTTCGCCGCAGACAGTCATTTCATCGCGCAGCGGCATGATGTCGCTGGGCAGGTTCTGGTTGAGCAGCGTGAGCTCGCGCAGCACGTCGTTGATGCAGCCGGTGTAGAGTTTTTCGTAACGTTCGCACATTTCCCGGATCGGAATGGGGAGTTCGCAATTCGGGATCCGCTGACGGACCTCGATCAGTTTGTCCAGCTGCATGAGTCCGGCTTCTTTGGCCTTGCCGCGCATGTCTTTCAGTGAGGGCATAAGATGTTCCTTCCTTAAATTTTAATGGTGAAATGGTTGTGCATGGTCTTGTTGAGGTGGATCTCGCGGTGTTCTTTCCGTTTCCCGACCTTGATCTCCAGATCGTATTTGCCGTAGAATCCCTTGAATGAAAGCGACCCGGAATCAGTATGCAGTTTCAGATTCGTGCGCCACTCTTTGCCGAAGAGGTCACGGATCACTTTGTAGGCCGGTTTCAGGGTGAAATCGAACCGGATCAGGCCGCCGTAATAATAATTTTCACCGGCGGTCATGTCGCCCGGCACGGCATTGTAGGCATAGCCGTCCGGCAGGTTCCAATAAATGATCGCCTCCATGGCCGGATGGCTGAACCAGATGCTGTAGAGATTCCGGATGATCCGAGCCTGGACCTCCTCGTCTTCCGGATCGTTGGAATAAGCCGGGATCGTCATTTCGGTGATCTGGAGCGGCTTGCCGAGCTGGGCATAGGTGTCCATGACCTCGTAAATATGTTCCGGATCGTAATAAACGGAGGTCGGTTCCTTTTCGAATTCCCTGCGGTAGAACATGTGGAACTGCATGCCGATCGAGTCGATCCGGGCGCCCTTGAGCATGGCCCGTTCGATCTGCATGAAATACGGGCTGCGGTTCCTCTGGAACCATTCCCGGTTCCATACCCGGCTGTGGGCTTCGTTGATGACCAGTTTATTGGCCGGGAAATAATTTTCCGCGAGCGCGAAACTCCATTCGACGAAGTCATCCTGCATATAAAAAGTGCTGAGATTCCGGCTGGCCCAGTAAGTCTCGTTGGTGACTTCCCACATCGGAATGTTTTTGGAATAACGTTCGGAAAGTTCCCGGAACCGTTTTTCCAGACACTGTTTTTCCCAGTCGAGCGTGCCTTTGGCCCAGCCGGGCGTGAACGTGGCGTAATTCAGACAATGCGCCTTGGGTTCGATGCCGTTGGCCTGGCAGTATTCAACTGCCAGATCGGGCGCGGGCCGGCGGTAGATCTTCGGGCTGTTTTTGGCGTAGCGAGGCTTGCCCTGTTCCGGTTCAAGCGTGTCCCAGTAAAACGGCAGAGTCGCGATATTGAACGCCTCGGCGAAATATTTCCTGTATTTTTCATTTTTTGCTCGGTCCGGAATTTCATCCAGCATGAAGAGATTGGCACCGTATTTGAAATCATGGGTCTTCTGGGTGATTCTGACTTCGGCATTTCTGACTGCTTCGCCTTTTTCATCGACCAGATTCAGAAAAGCGAAACCTTTCCGGTTGGCCTCGATCCCGGCCGCGATCCGATCGTTCATGTAATCCATTTTCTCTTCGAACGGCCTTAAAATTTCCTTGCGTGATGACATTTGAAAAAACTCCCGTTTTATCTGGTTTTTATGAGTATGAATCCATTGTCATTCAGAATGAGCTTGCCGGCAGTGCCGATCCCCGCTCCGCGCGACAGCAGGATTTCCCCGTCGGCAAAATCCGCGGCGGCGGAACATTGCGCGGTCACGGGGTCATTGCCGAGGTTGACCGCGCAGAAAATCTTTTCTCCGTCCGGAGCGGTGCGCAGCCAGGTGCAGAGCGATTCCGGCGCGGAATTTTCCAGCCACTGCATGGACCCGTCCCGCAGTGCGGTTTCGTTCCGGTGCAGGTCCGCCAGTTTACGCAGAAATGCGGTCCGCACCGTCCGGTCCTTGCTCCGGTCGATGAAGAATTGCCCCGGATTGCCGAAAAAGCTGAGGCGCGAGGTGTCGCAATGCTCGCAGCCGTTATACAGGAACGGCACGCCGTTGACGGCATAGCAGAGCACATAAGCGGCTTCGCATTTGGCGGAGGAGATTTTTTCCACGCGAGTGTAATACATGTCGTTGGCACTGTCATGATGTTCCAATGCCCGGATCACGATTGCGCCGGGACGGGCGGCATCCGCATCGTCCCATACCATTTCCAGTGCCTTCGCCGGCATCCCCGAATAAAAAATATCCCGAAATGAATGAGTCCAATGCTGACAGTAATTCATGTCGAACGCTTCATCCTGATCTTCTTTCCGGACTTGGATCTCCGCCTCATTGAGCATGATGAAGGGCTTTTTGATTTTTTCGACGCGGCGTCTGCCCTCGACCCAGAAATCCAGCGGCACGGCCGCGCCGACATCGCAGCGGTAAGCATCCACATCGAATTCCCGCACCCAGTATTCCATGTTCCGCCACAGATATTCCCGTGTTGCCAGGGAGCCGAAATCCAAAACGCAGAAATTCCAGTTGTTCAGCTTCACCTGGCCGGATCCGTCTTTCTGAACATATTCCGGGTATTTCCGGCCGAATGACGGGCCCGCGTGCATATAGACCAGGTCGGCCATGACTTTCAGATTCAGCGAGTGGGCGGTTTTCACGAACGATCTGAGGTCGTCATCCGTGCCGTATTCCGGATCGACCTTGTAGAAATCCGAGAGCCGGTAGGGATTGCAGGGATTGTTGCAGAGCGATTGTTTCTGCCGCATGCTCCAGTGCGCAGGAGCCGGGTCGGAATCGGATTCCATGAACGGACACAGATACACGATATCCGCGCCCGTTTCGGCGACCTCCGGCAGAAATTTTTCCGCTGCCGCCAAAGTCCCTTCCTTCGTGAAAACCCGCAGATTGATCTGGTAGATCACCGCATTTTTGACCAGCTCAGAACGTTGAGATGACATTTTCGTTTCCTTCCGTTATGACCACTGGCGGTCGTTCGCCCATTCCTTGTCCCATTCCGTCGTCGGCGCCCAGGCTTCGGGGAAATCGGGGTGGAGTTTTTCTTTGATGAGCTCTTCGTTCAGCGATTCGATACCCAGCCCCGGCGTGTTCGGCACGTCGATGAAGCCGCCGTCGTATCTGAGTGCGGGATTTACCAGGTCGCCCCACCAGGGAACGTCGACCGAATGGAGTTCCAGCGACATGAAGTTGCGCGTTGCCGCAGCCACGTGGACCGCCGCCATACAGGCGACCGGACTTTCCGCCATGTGGAGGTTCATCTGGACACCGTATTCCTCGGCCATATCGCCGATCTTCTTGGTTTCGAGGATGCCGCCCGCGGTCAGGACATCAGGATGAACCACCGCCAGCGCGCCGGATTCCAGCAGCGGCTTGAAGGATTCCTTCAGATACATGTCTTCGCCGGTCCCCAGCGGGACGGTGGTCGCTTCATGCAGCCGCACCCACTGATTGGTCATCTGCCACGGCACGGCGTCCTCCATCCAGGAAAGATTGTATTTTTCCAGCCGTTTTGCCAGCTTGATGCAGTCTTCCAGCGGGATGTGTCCCAGATGGTCGATCGCGATCGGAACTTCGTATCCGACCTCGGCCCGGACGTCCGCCATGTATTTTTCGAGGTGGTCCAGACCCTTTTCCGTAAGATGGATCCCGGTGAACGGATGGGCGGTGTTGAACAGGTCGTAAGCCGCGCCGCGCATGGCGTTGGGGTTGATCGAACCGTGCGGCGTTTTGAAAACCTGTTTGTATTCCTTCATGGTTTCGAGGAAGCCGAGCGGAGCACAGAGTGCGCCGGGCACATCCATCAGCAGTTCGATCCCGAGGTCCATTTTGAGGAAGGTGAAGCCGCGTTTCATGCGTTCCTTGAGCGCTTTGCCCATGTCGCGGCCGCCGCCTTCGGAATCGGTGTCGCAGTAACAGCGGATCCTGTTGCGGAACTTGCCGCCGAGCAGCTGCCAGACGGGCACGCCCCAGGCTTTGCCGGCGATATCCCAGCAGGCGACTTCGATGCCGCAGACGCCGCCGGCCTGACGCGAATCGCCGCCGAACTGTTTGATCCGGCGGAAGATTTTTTCAACATTGCAGGGATTTTCGCCGAGGATGCGGCTTTTGAGCATGGCCGCATAGGTCCGGCTGGAGGCGTCGCGCACCTCGCCGTAGCCGATGAGTCCCTGATTGGTGTAAAGTTTCAGCAGGGTGCATCGCTTCGGCGCTCCGTCGATGTCTGCGAACCGCAGGTCGGTGATCTTCAAGGTTTCCGGATCGATTTTCATATTGGCCTCCATGGGTGGATGTTTTTTCATCTATTATATTGTTTCCTCTTGACTTTTTCAAATCCGGAGTTAAATTTTGTTGAGATATTAATAATAGCTTAATGAAACGGCATTTTTCATGTATCAGAAAGTGAAATCGGTGGAAAGGGCGATGAAGATCCTGGAACTGCTCCGGGAAAAAAGCATCGCCAATGAATTTGTTTCCCCGCAGGAAGCGGCGAAGGCGGCGGGTATTTCTCCGGTCAGCGCCTACAATATCCTCAATACGCTGGCGGACTGTGGCTATGTGAAGCACACCGGCCGGGGCAAATACGAGGAAGGCGCGTTCGGGTCCCTGTTCCTTCAGGGCAGGGGGCTGATCCCTCGTCTCTGCGCCGAAGCGGAACCTCTGCTCAAGCGGGCGGCCGCGTCCGGCAAGGAAAGTTTTCTGCTGGTGACCCTGAACAACGGCAAACGGGTGGAACTGCTCCGGATAGGCAAAGTCAAGAATACCAGAAACGCGGTTTTCGAGGCGAATGCTGAACCCTACGCCATGCGGACGGTCCGCGTGATCCTGGCCTGGTACAAGCCTGCCCAGCTGGATTTCTTCATCCGGCGCAACGGTCTGCCGGGCCGGGAAGACTGGCCCGAAGCCAATGAAACGCGTTCCGGTCTGCTGCGCGAGCTCCAAAGGATCCGGGAACAGGGCGGGTGCTGCGACACTCATCCGAAACGCGGCATGACCGCCACCGCGGTGCCGATCCTGCTGCCCGGCGATGAAGTGATCGGTTCACTGGGCTGTTATTCTCCGCTGGTGAGCACGGATTTCATCCGCCAGAAAGGCATTTTCCGTCTGCTGCAGGAACTCGCCTCCGGGATCGGCAGCGCCGTTTCCAGTCAAACGGCATGAAAGATCAAGAGAAAGTGAAAATCTCCGCCGGAAAGCCGGATAAAAAACCGGTTTTTTCGCTGATGAGATTTGAAAAAGAAACGTTGAAATATTAAAGTATCACATTGAAAATCTCAAATAAGGATATGATATCATGCGGAGAACAGCTATACTTGCATTGCTGATGATGTTTGCCGTGCTGGCCGCGTCGGAACAGGAAGATTATTTTCTGGCCGCCGGCACGCCGTTGTTCCGGACCGAAAATTTCACTGCAAAACCGGACCGGCTTTCCCAGCAGGATGTGCTGGTAAAGGTGCGGAAAACTTCCCGGACGGTGTTCAGGGTCGGCGCCATGCTGAAATATGCCCGGACCGTTCAGGTGGCGCTGCCGGACGGCGATTACTGGACACTGATGGATATCAATGTGGTCATCGATCCATCGACCCGGAGGGCGTCTTTTTATTTTCTGCCGTATCTGCCTGTCATGCTGGCGGGTGTTCTGGGGTTGGCGGCGGCAATGGTTCTTCTGGTGACCTATTACCGGACGCCGGAGCTCCGGTTCAGGTCCTGGCTGCCGCTCCTTTCGATCCTCCTGATCCAGTATGGACTGGTGCTGTATATTGCGGGAAAGACCGGGAACATCATGCTGAGTCCGATCGATGACATCAGTTATTACAATATAGCGAGGCAGCTGTCAAAACTGGATTTTTCGGGCAAATGGAATTATACGATCGGACTGCCGCTGTTCTATATCCCCTTTGCCTGGTTCTCCGGCGGTGCGGATTTCCCCGCTGTGCATCTGCCACTGGTCCTGTTCAATTCCCTGCTGGTCATGCCGCTGCTCCTCAGTATGGCCTATCTGGTCCTGCGCAAACTCGCCTCGGAAAAAACTGCACTGTGGACTCTGCTGCTCTGGTTCGTCATGATCCTGTTCTATCATTACCGTTATTATCATTCCGGTCCGGACACTGCCCTGGATACCTATATCATGAAATCGCTGCCCGTGATGCCGACCCTGAGCTTTTCCTTTTCGATGTATGAGCTCTTCGTCTTTCTGGGATACAATGCAGTCAGTGACACTTTAGGCTGCGCGCTGGTTTTCAGCTGCCTGGCTTTCGTCCTGTATATGAAAAAATCCCTGAGCCGGGTGGCGCTGTTCGCCGCCTTGTTCGGACTGGCCTGTCTGGTCCGGATGAACAATATCCTGTTTGCTCCGCTGCTGGCGTTTGTGCTGTATCTCCGGATGGCGGAAAATCTGCGGTCCTGCCGCGACTGGTCCCGTTTTCTGGCTGCGGGCGCGATCCCGTTTCTGCTGGTCGTCGGCTGTCAGCTGGCGGTCAACCGTATCCAGCTGGGGAGCATCTGGACCACGCCCTATTCACTGCACAGTTATGAGAATGTGTCCAAAGGATTCCTGTTTTCCATGCTACCGTTCGGGATCCCCTTCCTGGGGATCACCAATCATGCGTATCTGGTGGTTGGCGGCCTCTCACTTTTCTTCGTCCGGGACCGCAGGAACAGGGTGCTGCTGACCTTGTGGACCGTTCCGCTGGTGTTGTTTTTCTACGGATATCCGGTCATCTTCACCAATGCTACGCGTTTTCTTCTGCCGGCATTTTCAGGATTCATTGCCGCTTTGCTGATGACCGGATTTTTCACCCGTCCGGATTCTTCGTCCATGCGGATCGGGGCTGTGCTGCTGGGCGGGATTTTCCTGACCGCGCCAGCAGGTTCGCCCCGTCTGGCCCGGATGCTGCCCTGGAACTGGGATCAGTTCGGAATGAGTCCTTCCGCCGCTGACGCGATCCAGGTGCTGGTGATCCTGGTTTCGGTCGTGATCTGGGGGTCCTTCCTGTGGAACTGGCATCAGGCGGCAGAGCCGGAACGGAAGCGGGAACTGCTGCGCATTCTGGTTTTCCTGACGGCTTTTGTGATCCTGTTCCATGCCGCGGAGCCTTATCTGACCGCGCTGATGCTGACGGCCGCATTGATCCGGGCCGGATATGACGGCGTGCTCGAAATCCGGCAGCGGATCTCATCTCTCCGCCAGCCGGATCCCTGCGGCTGATCTTCGACTGAAACGAGTTCAGATCACTTTGACGGCTGATATTTTTTCAGCAGTTTTTCCAGGTAAGCCTTGGCTTTCAGGATATCTTTGACCTGCTGCGGACCGCTGATCTCGCGTTCGATGATCAGTTCGCCGGTGAAATTCAGCTCATACAGCTTCGGAATGATCTTGTTGAAATCGGCTTTGCCTTCGCCGACGGGGACCTCTTTGCCGAGGACCTTGCTGTTGGCGGGGAAAACTCCGTCCTTGACATGCAGATTGCGCACATACGGGCCGAAGACTTCCAACGCATCCACCGGATTGCCGCGGCCGTAAAGGATCAGATTGGCGGTGTCCAGATTGACGCCCAGATTCGGCAGACAGATGTCTTCGATCGTGCGCAGCAGCGTGAGCGGGGTTTCCTGGCCGGATTCGAACCAGAAACCGATCCCGAGCTTATGGCAGTGGATCGCCACATCGTAAATGGCGTTGACCGTTTCCGCATAAAGCGGATCCATCGGATTTTCCGGGATGAATCCGCAATGGGTGATCAGGGCAGGGGCGCCGATCCGGGCGGCGAATTCGGCGCCTTTCTTCAATTCCTCCACGCGTCTGGCCCGCAGGTCGCGCGGGACCAGTCCGCAGGTGACCGGTCCGCCGTAGGAATTCCAGACGATCCGGCCGGTATATCCGCCCCAGAAAGCGGCCAGACGGATGCCCGATTTTTTGAGATATTTCCGGACCTGATCCGCACATTCGGCGGTCAGGTTGGTCATATCCCAGTTCTGCAGCTGGGCCGTCTTCAGTCCGTATTCCTTGATGGCTTTGAACGGGTCTTCGTTTTTCCGGAGCATCGCCAGCACTCCGATTTCCATGGTCTTTTTCGGGGCGGTCATGAGAAAATTCCTTTTTTTTGCAGTTTACCAGTTACGCAGAGCATCCGACACTTTCCGGAGGACCCCGGCATGATCGCGCGCTTCGGTGTAATCATGCGTTTCCAGATTGACATAAAGTTCCCGTCCGCGGCTGTCCACGGCATCCCAGAATTTCTTCAGTTCCAGGTCGCCTTCGCCGATCACTGCGTCGCGATAATATCTGCCGTCGCGTTTGAGGTCGCTGCCGGGCACTTCATGATCGGTGATTTTCCAGTCTTTGAGGTGGAAATGGACGATATGATCCTTGAGTTTCAGATAAGCCTGAACGGGATCATCGGCGGTGGCGGTGTTGCCGTGATCGTAAGTGACTTTCAGTCCCGGCACCTGCCGGATAACTTCCAGGACTTCATCGGCGGTGGTGATCGGACTGTGTCTGTAACCGGTGCTTTCCAGCGTGAGCGTGATGCCTGCTTCCTGCGCCAGCGGACAGGCCTGCGCGAAATATTCGGTCCAGGCTTTCCGGTCGTCTTCGAGACTTTTCTGGTTTTCCCTGGCGAACGGCGGCAGCATCAGGATCGGCGCTCCGAGGTTATCGGCGTCTTCCAGCGAGTATTTGAAATCGTCCAGATAATCCGGCTTGCGTTCGATGAATTTCCTTTTGATCATGGTATGCGCGACGATTTTCAGTCCGGCATCCAGCGACAGCTTCCGGAGTATGCGCGGATCGGTATTGTGCGTGGTGATCCAGTCGATCGCAGTCATACCGCATTTGACTGCCTCCTGCACGATCCCGGCCGGCGGCATCGGATTCAGCATCAAAGTCATCATGCAAAGTTTCATAATTCCGACTCCATTGGTTTGTGAAATATGAAAACAATAATATAATCCGTTTCCCGGCCGATTGCAAATGTTTTTCGAAAAAACTTCGCAGTCATATTTCCGGAAATGAAGCTGTTTTCTCAGCGCTGTTCCCAGCTGATCTGCGGACTGCCCGTGAACATATCCTTGAACTGCACAGGATCCAGCCCGATGACCTTGCCGTCTTTTCCGGCCGGGGCCGGAGTGACCAGACAATCCCGGAAATCCAGACTGCGGAACCTGGACATGTTTTTCGGGTCGCGGCTGAATTCCTGATTGTTGGCCTTGACGCCGAACGAGACCCCCTGGGCCTGATCGCGCTGCCGTTCCGCGGCATCCTTCCATTGCCATAATTTCAGCGCGGGCAATTTCGGATCGGCAAAAAACGAGCCGCCGTCGCTGCCGATATGCCGGTAATAATCGTCCAGAGTCAGTTTCGTCCAGCTGCCGCTGCGCTTTTTCCCGTCGTTCTGATAATCCGCAATGACGCGCAGATCACGCGGGAAACGCATATAATAAAGATTGTCCGATTCCTTGAGCGAGCGCAGATTTTCCAGCCGGAGCATACCCTGAAACGTTTTGGCCCGGCTGTTGTCCGAGACGATATTCCGGCTGAAACGGAGGTTTCCGTCCGGCACGAGAAACGCCGCCACGGTCCAGATCGACGCGAGGAGAAAGACATTGTTTTCCAGCACGATGTTTTTCGCATTGACCAGCGTCACCTGGGACATGCCGCTGAAGGTCACCGAATTGCGCAGCGTGAGGTTTTCGCCGTTCCGGCAGTTGAGGATCGGCGGCGCGTAACCGCCACCCCGGCCGTCGTGGAAACAGCGGGTCACTTCGATATCGCTGCCGTTGATGATCATCACCGCCCCCGAGGTGTTGGGGAATGCGGTGCCAAGCTGTTTGAATTTGAAACCGTCGAATTTCAAATGGCTTTTTCCGAACATGACGAACCCGCGGCTGAGCCGGCGGCCGCTGCCGTCCAGCCAGACATTTTCGCCCGGAGCGGCACGGTAGACCACCGGCTGACCCGGCAGACCGCTGGCGGCGGCCGTGACCGTTTCCGCATAGACCCCCTCATGCACCACGACTTCATCGCCGGGCAGGGTAGACATGGCGGCGCGGGAGATCGTCCGGAACGGTTTTTCCGCACTGCCGCGGTTGGAATCGCTGCCTGATTTCGCCGAAACATGCCAGGACTGCGCCGGACGGTCCGAGGCCGGCATGGTGAAATGCAGAACCGCCGATGCCACGCTGGGCGCGGTCACGGTCTTTTTCTTTTTGGCCTGTTTTCCGGGACGGGGCAGGGCGGGAAGATAACTGCTGCTGATCTTGTATTGGATCGCCGGCTGCAGGACCAGCTGATATTCATATTCCGTGCCGGC